>ERZ1066122.391-NODE-391-length-46516-cov-35.732787_pt1 | contig 46516 bp, 45 predicted proteins | sample MGYA00382769_ERZ1066122 | MGnify/ENA primary metagenome ERZ1066122 (study PRJEB33369, sample SAMEA5778352) | biofilm metagenome | biome: Industrial cooling water; feature: Water cooling tower basin; material: Biofilm | place: United Arab Emirates | collected... | reverse complement strand
TCGCCGATGATCAGCTCGCGCTGGCCGCGGCCGATCGGGATCATCGCGTCGACCGCCTTGTAGCCGGTCTGCACCGGCTGCGACACCGACTTGCGCCAGACCACGCCCGGGGCGATGGTTTCGACCGGAGCGCGCACCTTGGCGTCGATCGGGCCCTTGCCGTCGATCGGCTCGCCGAGCGCATTGACCACGCGGCCGAGCATTTCCGGACCGGTCGGCACCGAGAGGATCTGGCCGGTGGTCTTGGCGGTGTCGCCTTCGCGCAGGTGCTCGTAGTCGCCGAGGACCACGGCGCCGACCGAGTCGCGCTCGAGGTTCAGCGCGAGCGCGAAGGTGTCGCCCGGCAGCTCGATCATTTCGCCCTGCATGACATCGGCGAGACCGTAGATGCGCACGATGCCGTCGGAGACCGAGGTCAGGGTGCCTTCATTGCGCGCTTCGGCGGTGAGCTTGACCTTCTCGATGCGGCTCTTGATGAGTTCGCTGATTTCGGACGGGTTGAGCTGGGAGGTGGACATGGTGGTTTCCTGTATCGAGCGCCGCGATGCGCGGCGCGCGGGATCATTTCAATCTGGTTGTGACCCGGGCCCGTGATCGCGGGGTTCGATGCGTTGCCCGCAGCGGATGCGGACGACGACCGACTCCCGAATCCGGAGGCCCGAACCCCGGTTCTACTGCACCAGCGCCGACTGCAGGCGGGAAAGCTTGCCGCGGAGCGAGCCGTCGATCACGACGTCGCCGGCATCGATCACCGCACCGCCGATCAGCGATTCGTCGACCGCCGTCTCCAGCTCGACCTCGCGGCCGAACCGGCGCTTGAGCGCCGCACGGATCGTGTCGAGTTCGGCAGCCGGCAGCACCGCGGCCGAGGTAACCCGGGCGCGGACGACGCGCTCGTCTTCGGCGCGCAGCTCTTCGTACAGCCCGGCGATCTCCGCCAGCAGCGGCAGGCGGCGGTTGTCCGCCAGCAGCCTGAGGAAATCGCGGACGCTTTCGCTGGCGTCGTCGGGCGACAGCAGGGCGACCGCGTCGGCACGGCCGAGCTGCGGGTGGCCCAGCAACGCGTGCGCCTGCGGATCGGCGGCCACGCGCGCGGCGAAGGCGAGCGCCTCCGACCAGCGAGTGGCCGTACCTTCCTGGCGCGCGATCGCGTGGGCGGCGCGGGCGTAGGGGCGGGCGAGTGTCAGTGCCTGTGCCATCGTCGGTTCCCGGTCAGAGCTGGGCGGCGAGTTCGTCGATCAGCGCCTTGTGGGCGTTGGCGTCGATCTCGCGCTTCAACAGCTTCTCGGCACCGCTCACCGCCAGTGCGGACACCTGCTTGCGCAGGTCTTCCTTGGCGCGGTTCGCGGCGGCGACGATGTCGGCCTCGGCCACGGCCTTCTGGCGCGCAGCCTCGGCAAGGGCGTCAGCCTTGGCCTGGTCGACGATCTGATTGGCGCGCTGGTGGGCCTGATCGATGATCTCGTTGGCCTTGACGCGGGCGGCCTTCAGCTCGTCGGCGACCTTGGCCTCGGCTTCTTCCAGCGCACGCTTGCTGGTGTCGGCCGCGGCGAGGCCTTCGGCGATCTTCTGCTGACGCTCCTCGATGGCCTTGAGCAGCGGCGGCCAGATCTTGGTCGCCACGATCCAGATCAGGCCCGCGAACGCGAGTGCCTGTGCAAATAGGGTGAGACCGATGTTCATGGGGAATGCTCCGCCTGACGGTGACGCGAGGGCGGCGCCTTGCGGCGCCGTTCCACTGGACGCCGGAGCGCACGGAAATCCGTGCGCGCCGGGAATCCAGCCGCGATCAGGCGGCGCCGGCCGCCGCCTGCAGCAGGGCCGCAGCGATCGGGTTGGCGAAGGCGAACAGCAGGGCCACGGCGACGGTGATGATGAACGCGGCGTCGATCAGGCCGGCGGTGATGAACATGCGGACCTGCAGCACCGGGATCAGCTCGGGCTGACGGGCGGCGGACTCGAGGAACTTACCGGCCATCAGGGCCAGGCCGATACCGGCGCCGAGCGCGGCCAGGCCGATCATGATGCCGATGGCCAGGACGGTGGAAGCCTGGACCGAAGCGAGGTGGGCGATGATTTCCATGGTGTTCTCCAAGACTGAAACGGAAGGGTTGGAAGCGAAGGGTGGGGTTGCGAAACGAATGTGGACTCTGGAAACCGCACTGTGGCCGCGCGCTGGACGCGCCGCGGCGTCAGTGGGCTTCTTCGGACAGGCTGAAGTAGACGATCGACAGCATCATGAAGATGAACGCCTGCAGCGGGATCACCAGCAGGTGGAACAGCATCCAGCCGAGGCCGAACGCGCCGCCGGCGAGCGCACCGAGAATGCTCGCGCCGCCCAGCACCCAGATCAGCAGGAAGACGATTTCGCCGCCGAACATGTTGCCGAACAGACGCATGGCCAGCGACACCGGCTTGCTCAGCCATTCGACGATGTTGAGCAGCACGTTGAACGGCAGCATCCACTTGCCGAACGGTGCGGTCATGAATTCGTGGGTGAAGCCGCCGATGCCCTTCGCGCGGAAGGCGAAGAACAGCATCAGGAAGAACACGCTGATCGACATGCCGAGCGTGGCGTTGACGTCGGCGGTGGGCACGGGCTTCCAGTAGGGCACGCCCAGCGCTTCCAGCGGCAGCGCGATGAAGTCCGCCGGGATCATCTTCAGCATGTTCATCATGAGGATCCAGAAGAACAGCGTGATCGCGATCGGCGTGATCAGGTGGCGCGGGCCGTGATAGGTGTCGCGCACCTGCTTGTCGACGAATTCCAGCAGGATCTCGACGAAGGCCTGCCACTTGCCCGGAACGCCGGCGGTGGCCTTGCGGGTCGCGGCCCAGAATGCGAAGACGATCACGAGGCCCATCACGATGGAGGTGATCAGGGTGTCGAGGTGCAGCGTCCAGAAACCGCCTTCGCCCACCGATACGGTGAGGTTCTGGAGGTGATGCTGGATGTAGCTGGTGGGGGTAAGTGCTTGCTCGCCCGACGCCATGGGACAGGACCTTTCAAGTTGAATGGGATGTCAGCGCCGGACCACCGCCACGAACTGCGCGGCCAGCGCGATCAGGACTCCGGCCAGAAGAGGCAGCGCAGGAAGGCGCCAGAGCAGGAGACCCGCGGAAAACAGAAGGAACACCACGCACCACTTGAGCACCACGCCACCAACCATCCGCGCCAGCGCGACGCCGGAGGGGACCACCTCCGGCCGCAGCGACCAGGTGGCCGACAGCGCCGCGCCGAGGGTGACCGCCCCGCCCCCGAGGGCGACGGCGAGCGTGCTCTCGATGCCCAGTGCGAGACAGGCCAGCGCTGCAGCGACCACCGCGACCACCTGATGGGCGGTCGCGCGGCGCGCCAGCCTGCGGCCCGCAGCGACGGAATTCTGCACGCGGCACCCGGTGGTTTGGCGAAAGCTGTGGTGTGTGTCGAAGCGCGGGGTGTCCGATCGCGGCGCAAATGCGCACGGCGACCAAAAACCACCCCGCGAAGCCTGAAAAGTATAGCAGCCGGCAGAATCGAGCGACAACTCGACACCGACCGGCGTGATCGGTGGCGCCCGGAAGCGGCCGATCCCAGCAGGCACGCGCAGGAGCCCACACAATACCAAATAAAAACAGCAGCTTAGCTGGATATTGGACACCCTTCAGGACATTCCCGGCCTCCGGCGGCAGCCGCAGACACGCCGCCATAGACCGTCCCTATCGCTCGAATAATGAGAATCGATTTCATTTGCGAGGCATCCGGCGGCATCCTCGAGCCGTCTCCTCCGGCGGTCCGATCATGACCAAGACCCTCAGCTTCGCGGTACTGCACATGGGCGTGGCCTTCGTGGTGGGCTACCTGTTCACCGGCAGCGTGCTGGCCGGCGGCGCGCTGGCACTGGTCGAACCGCTGTGCAACACGGTGGTATTCCATCTGCACGAAAAGGTCTGGCGCAGGATCGAAGCGCGTCGTGCGAGGCAACGCGGGCTCCGCATGCCGGCGATGGTCTGAAGTTGGCCGCCCGGCACGCGCACGGCAACGGATGCATCGCACTCTCCAGCTGTTCCGCGCACGCACCCGTTGCGCGAATCGTCGATCCATGGACCACGCAGGGCATGCACGTGCTTCGCTCGCATCGCATCGCATGGCCAGGCCGCGATGACGCGCACCCTACCGGTCATCACATGCCTGCAGGAACCGGCGTTCCTCGCCAACGTGGGCGCGAGGCGCGTGCAGCCGGAAGATGGCCGGGCCGCGGCCCACCCTCATGCCTGCACGCGCAGGCCCTGACCCAATGCGGGAGCAGCGCAACAGCGCCCCGCGCCGCAGGGGCGCGAGGCGGTCATGCGCTCGCCGCAGGCGTCATTTCTTCTTCGGGATGTACAGGTCGGTGATGGTGCCGTCGAACACTTCCGCGGCCATCCCCACCGACTCGCTGAGCGTGGGATGCGGGTGGATGGTGTGGCCGATGTCGGCGACTTCGCAGCCCATCTCGATGGCGAGCGCGGCCTCGGCGATCAGATCGCCCGCGTGCACGCCGACGATGCCGGCGCCGACGATGCGGTGGGTGGCCTCGTCGAAGATCAGCTTGGTGAAGCCTTCGGTGCGGCCGATGCCGATGGCGCGGCCGGACGCGGCCCACGGGAACTTGCCCACGCCCACCTTCAGGCCCTTGGCCTTCGCTTCGGTTTCGGTGACGCCCACCCAGGCGATTTCCGGGTCGGTGTAGGCCACGGACGGGATCACCCGCGCGACCCATTCCCGGCTCTTGTCAGGATCGCCTTCGCCGGCGGCCGCGACTTCGGCGGCCAGCTTGCCCTCGTGCGTGGCCTTGTGCGCCAGCATCGGCTGGCCGACGAGGTCGCCGATGGCGAAGATGTGCGGCACGTTGGTGCGCATCTGCCGGTCGACGTCGATGAAGCCGCGCTCGGTCACCGCCACGCCGGCCTTGTCGGCGTCGATCTTCTTGCCGTTGGGCGTGCGGCCGACGGCGACCAACACGCGGTCGAAGGTGTCGTTGCCGGGAATGCTGGCGCCCTCGAAGCCGCAGACGATGCCCTTCTTCGTGGCCTTGGCCTCGACCACCTTGGTCTTGAGATGGATCGCCACGCCCTGTTTCTTGAGGCGGTCGGCCAGCGGCTTGATCAGGTCGGTGTCGGCGCCGGGCATGATCTGGTCCATGAATTCGACCACGGTGACCTGCGCGCCGAGCGCGCGGTACACGGTGGCCATTTCCAGGCCGATGATGCCGCCGCCGACGACCAGCAGCGTCTTCGGCACGTCGGCCAGCATCAGCGCGTCGGTGGAATCCATCACCCGCGGGTCGTCCCACGGAAACGCCGGCAGTTTCACCGGCTGCGAACCGGCGGCGATGATGCACTGCTCGAAGCGGATCAGCTGGGTGCCGGATTCACCCGTCACTTCCAGCTCGTGCGCCGAGACGAAGCGGCCCGTGCCCTGCACCGTGCGCACCTTGCGCTGTTTCGCCATGCCGGCCAGGCCCTTGGTGAGCTGGCCGACCACTTTCTCCTTGTAGACACGCAGCGCGTCCAGCGCGATCTTCGGCGCGCCGAAGTCGATGCCGTAGTCCTTCGCGTGCGCGGCCTCATCGATGACCGCGGCGGCGTGCAGCAGGGCCTTGGACGGGATGCAGCCGACGTTGAGGCAGACGCCTCCGAGCGCGGGGTAGCGTTCGACCAGCACGGTGTCGAGGCCGAGATCGGCGCTGCGGAAGGCCGCGGTGTAACCACCCGGGCCGGCGCCGAGCACCAGCATCCGGCATTCGATGTCGGCCTTGCGGCCGGTGGGCGCGGCGGCGGCGGGGCCTGCCGTCGTGGAGGTGGTGCCTGCAGCCGAGGGATTCGCTGGAGACACTGCGCCGCTTGCGCTGTTGGCTCCCTCTCCCCCGCTTGCAGGGGGAGAGGGTTGGGGTGAGGGGGCGGGAGCTGCGGGGGAAGGAGTCGGGGCTGAAGCCCCTCCTACGGCCCCTCCTGCGGCCTCTCCTGCGGTTCTTTCGGCATCGCCGGTGTCCGCATCGGCGGATTCGAGCACCGCGATCACGCTGCCCTCGGAGACGCCATCGCCCAGTTTGACCTTCAGCTCCTTGACCACGCCGGCCGCGGGCGATGGCACTTCCATCGTCGCCTTGTCGGATTCCAGCGTGACCAGACCCTGATCCTTGTCCACGGTATCGCCCACCGCGACCAGGATCTCGATCACCGGAATGTTCTCGAAGTCGCCGATGTCCGGCACCTTGGCTTCGATCCGCTGGGTCATGCTAGCTCTCCTGGGAAGATGGGTCGGGGGCGCCGTCGCCGGCTTCGCGCGGCGGCGCGGCGGCGTCTTCGGCGATCTGGCGCTGCACGTCGCGTGCGGCGTCGTTGTCGTCGGTGTCGTCGGTCTCGCGCGCACCCGCAATCGCCTGGGCACGGTCGCGCGCGAGGGCATCCGCCTGCGACTGTGCCGGCGCATGCCCGTCGCGCAGCAGCGCACGCAGCAGATCCAGCGCGTCGTCGCCCTCGCGGCCGAACAGGCTGCGCAGGTTCAGATCGCGCTGCGGGAAGGGGATCTCGATGCCGTGCTTCTGCAGCGCGGTGTGCAGCGCCCACAGGTACGCGGCCTTCACCGCGCTGGGGCGCTTGGTGGCCTCGGCGGTCAGCCACACCACCAGCTCGAAATTCAGACTGCTGTCGCCGAATTCCACCAGCCACACCTGCGGTCGGCGGCGGCCCTCCAGATCGATGGTGAACGGCACGTCGGCCGCGGCTTCCAGCGCGGCCTGCTTCACCAGATCCTTCGATGCGCCGTAGCCCACGCCGAAAGGAATGCGCATCCGCCGCGAGCCGTCGTGCAGCGTCCAGTTGGTCACCCGGCCGCTGACGAACTCGGAGTTCGGCACCAGGATGTCGATGTTGTCGTTGGTGGTGATGCGCGTGGCGCGGATCTTGATGTCGCGCACTTCGCCGTGGATGCCCGACTCCAGCTCGACGAAGTCGCCCACCTTGAGCGAGCGGTCGAACAGCAGGATCAGGCCGGAGACGAAATTGCTGAAGATCGCCTGCAGACCGAAGCCCAGGCCCACGCCGAGCGCACCGGCGAACAGGCTGAGTTTGCTGATCGGAATGCCGGCCAGCTCCAGCGCGATCAGCGCGCCGATGGCGAGCACCACGTAGTGCACCACGCGCGAGACGGTGTACAGCGCGGCGCGGTTGACGTTCTCGCGGCTGCTGCCGTAGCGCTTGAGCGAGCGCCGGATCAGCGCGGAGAGCATCCATGCCGCGAACAGCGCCAGCGCGGCGGCGATGATCCCGCCCACGGTGATTTCCAGGCCGAAGAATTCCAGTGGGCGATAGCCGAGCAGCGCCTGCAGGTCGATGCCGCCGCGGTCGGCGACCTCGCGCGCGACTTCGCCGATGCGCTCGCCCGCCTTCTGCACCGCGCTGTCGGGCTCGCCGCCAGCCATGATCAGAGCAGGACCCTGCGCATGTCGGCCAGCAGCTGGCCCAGATAGGCGGTGAAGCGCGCGGCGGCGGCGCCGTCGATCACGCGGTGGTCGTAGCTCAGCGACAGCGGCAGGATCAGCCGCGGCGCGAACTGCTGACCGTCCCAGACCGGCTTGATCGCGGACTTGGACACGCCGAGGATCGCCACTTCCGGCGCATTCACGATCGGCGTGAACGCGGTGCCGCCGATGCCGCCGAGCGAGCTGATCGAGAAGCAGCCGCCGCTCATGTCGGCCGGGCCGAGCTTGCCGTCGCGCGCCTTCTTCGCCAGCTCTGAGGTTTCCTGCGCCAGTTCGATGACGCCCTTGCGGTCGACGTCGCGGATGACCGGCACGACCAGGCCGTTGGGCGTGTCGGCGGCGAAGCCGATGTGGAAATACTTCTTCAGCACCAGCTTCTCGCCGGTCTCGTCGAGCGAGGCGTTGAAATCGGGGTACTTCTTCAGTGCCTGCACCACCGCCTTCATCAGGAAGGCGAGCATGGTGAGCTTGATGCCGGCCTTCTCGTTCTCTTTGTTCAGCGCGACGCGCAGCGCTTCCAGGTCGGTGATGTCGGCATCGTCGTGCTGGGTGACGTGCGGGATCATCGCCCAGTTGCGCGCGAGGTTGGCGCCGGAGAGCTTCTTGATGCGCGAGAGGTCGCGGGTCTCGATCTCGCCGAATTTGGAGAAATCGACCTTGGGCCAGGGCAACAGGCTGAGACCGCCGCCGGCCGTGGCCGGGGCTGAAGCGCCTCCTGCGCTGGGCGCGCCCTGCAGCGCGGCCTTGACGAAGCTCTGCACGTCTTCCTTCGAGATCCGGCCGCCGCGCGCCGAGCCGCTGACCTTGCCGAGGTCCACGCCCAGTTCGCGCGCGAACAGGCGGACCGCCGGGCTGGCGTAGGGGACCTTCTCGGGCAGCACCGCATCGGCGGCGAAACGCACCGGCGGCAGGCCCGCGCCCATCGGCGCGGATACCGGAGCAGCGGATACGGGAGCGGCGGCTGCGGGCGCGGGTGCCGGCGCGGCGACGGGAGCGGCGGCGGGAGCTGCTGCAGGTGCAGGTGCAGGTGCTGCAGCGGGCGCAGGCGCAGGTGCTGCAGCCGGAGCCTTCGCGGCCGCGGGCGCGGAGGCCGCGGCGTCGGCGGGTTCGATCATCGCCACCACGCTGCCCTCGGACACGCCGTCGCCCAGCTTGACCTTCAGCTCGCGCACCACGCCGGCGAAGGGCGCGGGCACTTCCATCGTGGCCTTGTCGGACTCCAGCGTGACCAGGCCCTGGTCCTTGGCGACCGTATCGCCGACGGCGACCAGGATCTCGATCACGGGGATATCGCTGAAATCGCCGATGTCGGGGACGAGCGCTTCCTTCAACTGGGTCATGTCGGGCCTTCGATGGAGGCATGCTGCGGCAGCATGCGTGGCGAACGGGGGCCGCGCGGGCGGACGGGCTATTGTGGCCGCCAGGGGCGCCCGCGCCAACCGCGGCGGCCGCATCGCAGGCTGCGGCACGGGTCGACATGCGGGGAAAACGTATTCAGACGCCGGATTTCCGCTGCGGAGCGGCGCGACGTCGCGGGCGCGGACAATGCGCCCGGGTATGGAAAAACCCGCGGCTGCGGCTGCGCAGCCGCGCGGGATGGCCGTGCCGCGCACGCGGCGGACACGGCGGCATCGAAGGGCGTGAGTACGCGAGGTGCATGCGATGCACGCGCTGCATCACGACGCTGCGATGGTCAGTCGCCGACCAGGCGCAGGCCGAAGACGAAATTCGCGTCGGAGACATGACGCACGCTGCCGCGCACGTTCAGGCGCACGGCGATCGGGCCGGCGAAAAAGTCGTCCGCCTGCGCCTCGCTGAGGCCGTAGTTGTTGATGAGCGCCTTGCGGCTGATCAGCCCGGCCATGCACACGGTGGAGTCGCGCGTGCGCTCGCTGAAGGTCACGCCCGCTTCCAGCGGCACCTCGAAGAGTTCCGAAGAGGACATGCCGGTCAGCAGCTTGCCGCCGAAGGGCAGACCCGTGGTCGGGTCGATCAACGACGGGTCGTTGAGCACGTCGCTTTCCAGGGTGAGCGTGGGGCTGTAGGTGAGGCGACCGATGACGCGCGCGGCGGTCGGGTTGCTGTACTGCACCGACAATACCGGCGAGAACCAGTAACACAGCAGCGAATTGGTCGCGCCCTTCGGCAGCTTGATGCGCGCGGCGTCCTGGACGTCGAAGCTGGTCGTCGCACCGGGCGTGGGGTTGAGGGTCTGGCAATACTCGTCCGGCCTGACCGGCTTCGGGCAGGCGTCGGTGAGCGTGACCCAGGCGCTGGTCAGCCCGAGCCAGCGGACGTTGCGGCCGAAGGAATCGACGTCGTAGACCTCGTCGTCGGTCACCGGATAGAGCGGCGGCGCGGCCTTGGTGGTGAAGGACGGCGCGCGCAGCGTCTGCGCCGGCGCGGCGCGACGCGTGGACGCAGGACCCGCCTCCGGGCCGACCAGATCGGCGGCGATGCCGCGGGCGTACTCCAGCGACGGGGGGCGCTTCTGGGCGGCGAGTGTGAACGCTCCCGCCGCGGCGGCGGCGAGCACGGAAGCGGCGAGCAGGGTCTTGCGGGGCATGACGAAGGCTCCTGGTGGGTGGTGCCTTCCTTCACGCGGGCCGCGCATCGCAGGGGCCAGAGCCCGCAGGCCGGCGGATGGCTGCGATGGCCGCGCGCAGGGCGCGGGCCGGGGCTCAGTCGCTCCTGGCGGCCACGACCCGCTCGCGATGGAGCATGTACAGACCACTGCCGACGATGATCGCCGCACCCAGCCAGGTCACGCCATCGGGCAGCACGCCCCACAGCGCCAGGTCCAGCGTCACGCCCCAGAGCAGCGCGCTGTATTCGAGCGGCGCCATGAGCGACGCCTCGCCGTGGCGGAACGCCTCGGTGATGGCGTACTGGCCCATCGCACCGGCCAGGCCGATGCCGACGATCAGCCACAGATCCGCGGAGCGCAGCGGCACCCAGCCGGGCAACGCCAGCGCACCGGCACCGAAGGCGAGCGAGACCATCAGCCAGACGATGGTGGCCTGGCTGCTGTCGGTGCGGGCGAGCACGCGCACGGTGATCGCCGAAACCGCATACCCCAGCGCCGCCACCAGCACCGCCAGCCCGGCCAGGCTGGCCACGCCTTCACCGGTGGGCCGCAGCACCACCAGCACCCCGGCGAAGCCGACCCCGATCGCCGCCCAGCGCCGCGGGCCCACGCGCTCGCCCAGGATCGGCACCGACAGCGCCACGATCAGCAGCGGTGCCACGAAGAAGATGGTGTAGGCGGTCGACAGCGGCAGCGTGCGCAGGGCGAACACGAAGGCGCCCATCATCACCACGCCCAGCACCCCGCGCAGCAGGTGCAACGGCCAGCGCACGCGCAGCATGGACGGCAGGAACCGCTCCGGGCCGAGCGTCCAGATCGCCCAGGGCAGCACGAAGGCCAGCGAGGCCACGCCACGCAGCGCGCTGACCTGCAGCGGCGGATAGTGCGCGGCCAGCAGCTTGAGCCCGGCGTCCATCATCGAGAACAGGCCGACGGAGGCAAGCATCAACAATGCGGCGCGCCAGCGCGGCGTGCCGGTGGGCAATGGCAGGGAGGACATCCGCAAAGCATGACCGTCGATGGAAGCGGATGCCAGTACGTCGCATGGGCCGATGAGTCCTGCGCCGAAGAGTCCTTCGCCGGTGAGTCCTGCGCCGGTGAGCCTCACACCAGTGAGTCCCGCGCCGGTGAGCGCCGAGTCGGCGGGCCCGGAGCCGTCCACGCCGCTCCGCCCGCTGACCCGGCGCCCGCGCCTTTGCCGTATCGTTCCAGCACACACCCGTACGAGACGCCACCATGCCCGCTTCGCGCCGCGATCCCGCCCCGTTCGGCCAGACCGGTTCTTCCCACCTCCGGACACCGCAGTACGCCCTCGCCGCCTTCGCGCTGGTCTGTGCGCTGCTGCTGGGCGCCTGCGGCGACCGCTCGCCTGCCGCCGACGCCCCGGCCGAACCGGCAACCGCCGAAACTCCGGCCGCAGCCGAACCCGCTGCGCCGGCCGAGCCTGCACCGTCCACGCCGCCGGCTGCGCCCGCCGAGTTCGACCCGGCCAGCGTGCCGGAGAGCACCGCCACCCTGCCCCCGCCGCCGTTCTTCGCGATTCCCGAGGGGCTGGAGAGCACCTATGCGGACAAGGACAAGGTGGTGAACTTCGACCGTCACTACTTCATCGCCGGCGACAAGGCGGTGGCGGTGGAAGGCAGGATCTATCGCGACCGCTTCAGCATCGCCACCGGTGAGCGCACCTACACCGACATCGAATTCCGCCGCAACTACGAGAACGCGATCCGCGCCCTCGGTGGCGTGAAGATCAATACCAGCCAGTACACCCCGGAGGTGACGCAGGCAGCCGGCGGTCGCGATGCGCTGGAGAAGACCAACCACGCCGCGGCGATGGTGCCGGACTACCCGCACGACATCTATCTGATCCGCCAGGGCGGCAAGGAATGGTGGATCGACATCAGCACCGGCGCGATCCCGCTGCACGGCTACGTGGTGGTGCTGGAACGCCAGGGCATGCAGCAGTCGGTCGCGCTGCTCGACGCCGCGGCCATGAAGCAGGCGATCGACGCCGACGGCCGGGTGGCGCTGTACATCAATTTCGACATCGACAAGGCCACGCTGCGCCCCGACGCGCAGCCGATCATCGCCGAAATCGACAAGCTGCTCTCCGCCGACCCGGCGCTGAAGCTCTCGATCGAGGGCCACACTGACAACACCGGCAGCGCCGACCACAACCGCCAGCTGTCCACCGCCCGCGCGCGCAGCGTGCTGGGCGCGCTGGTCGGCCTGGGCGTGGACCCGGCACGGCTGTCGTCGCAGGGGTTCGGCCCGGACAGGCCCGTCGCCGACAACGGCACCGAGGAAGGCCGGGCGAAGAACCGGCGCGTGGAGCTGGTGAAGAAGTGAAGCAGGGCAGGCCTTCGCCTGCCGACACCTCTTTCCCGCGCGTGCCTGCGGGGGCCGAAGCGCTTCGATCGCCGTTTCACGGCGATCGGATGCGGCGTGAGGCCCGATGCGGCATGACGCCCATCGCTCGACGCGGCCTGCTCGACCGCGATGGCGGGCCGAGGCCCGCCCTACGGGCCGGCTGCGTTACCCTGTGCGCTTCACCATTGCCATCACCGCCATGCCTTCCTTCGATATCGTCTCCGAAGTCGACACCCACGAGCTCACCAACGCCGTCGACCAGGCCAACCGCGAGCTGTCCAACCGCTTCGACTTCAAGAACGTCGACGCCAAGTTCCTGCTGGAAGACGCACAGATTTCCCAGTCCGCGCCCAGCGAATTCCAGCTGCAGCAGATGAGCGACATCCTGCGCGCGCGGCTGATCGCGCGCGGCATCGACGTGCGCTGCCTGGAATTCGGCGATGTCGAGACCAACGTGTCCGGCGCGCGGCAGAAGATCAGCGTCAAGCAGGGCATCGAGCGCGAGCTGGCGAAGAAGATCCAGAGCGCCATCAAGGACGCCAAGCTCAAGGTCGAGGCGCAGATCAACGGCGAGAAGCTGCGGGTGACCGGCAAGAAGCGCGACGACCTGCAGACCACGATGGCGCTGCTGCGCGCGCAGACCTTCGAGCAGCCGCTGCAGTTCGACAATTTCCGCGACTGAGCGCGGCATCGGCATGCACGACGAGGCCGATCACGCCCGCGAAGAGAGCGGTGCGCCCATCACCGACGCGCCCGAAATCGTCGCCACCCGCCACTGGCTGGAACGCGCGGTGATCGGGCTGAACCTGTGCCCGTTCGCCAAGGCGGTGTACGTGAAACAGCAGGTGCGCTTCGTGCTGAGCGACGCCGAGCACGAGGACGATCTGCTGGAGGAATTGGCCGAGGAGCTGCTGCGCCTGCGCGACACGCCCGCGGACGAGATCGACACCACCCTGTTGGTGCATCCGGAGGTGCTAGGCGATTTCCTCGACTACAACGACTTCCTCGACCGCGTCGACGATCTGATCGAAGCGCTGGAGCTGGACGGCACCCTGCAGGTGGCGAGCTTCCATCCCGACTACCGCTTCGCCGACAGCGTGCCCGACGACCCCGGCAACGGCACCAACCGCGCGCCCTACCCGACCCTACACCTGCTGCGCGAGGCCAGTATCGACCGCGCGGTGGCGGCATATCCCGATGCGGACGTGATCGTGCAGCGCAATCTGGAGACGATGGAGCGGCTGGGGCTGGACGGCCTGCAGCGACTGCTCGGTCAGGAATGAGCGCAGCGCCCGGCGGCAACCAGGCTCAGAACCCGCCGCCCGCGTCCAGCCAGGCCTGTTCCTCCGGCGTGTTGACCCGTCCGAGCGCACGATTGCGGTGCGGGAAGCGGCCGAAGCGGCGGATCACGTCGCGATGCGCTTCGGCGTATTTCAGATACTCGGCATCGCCCATCGCCTCCACGAGCGCCACGCAGCGGTCCTGGTCGGCCAGCGATTCGGAATGCTCCAGCGGCAGATACACGAAGATGCGCAGCATCGGATCCACCGCGCGGTCGAATCCCGCCGCGATCGCGCGCTCGGCATAGTGCCGCGCCAGCGGGTCGGTGGCGAAGGCATGGCCGGAGTCGCGGAACACATTGCGCGGCACCTGGTCCAGCAGCAGGATCAGCGCGAGCGCGCCCTCGGCATCCTCCATCAGCCCCTCGTGCTCGCGCCGCGCCGCGGCGTGGTGCGCATCGAGGAAGCGCGCGCGGATCTCGGCGTCGAAGGCGTCGTCTTTCGCGAACCATTTTTCGGGGCCGGCGTCGCGCCAGAAGGAGATGATGTCTTCGCTCATGCGGATTCTCCCGGTCGCGTTGCGGGCTGGCGCCCGTTCATAGACCACGCAGCATGCATGCCTGCGGGTGCCGTAGGAGGGCCTTGAGGCCCGACTGTGCCACATGCGCCACGATGTGCGGGAGCGGGTTGATTGCCTGCGTTGCCGGTCGGGGCTGAAGCCCCTCCTACGGAACGCCCGGCGGGACCGACGCCCATGCTGCTCGCCCTGGAGGTCATGGGTCGTCTATCGAGCCTCACTCATCGAACCGCAGATGCCGCACCGACTTCCCGTGCCTGCGGATCAGTTTCAGCGCCTCGATGCCGACCTGGATATGGCGTTCGACGAATTCGGCGCTCACCTTGGCGTCGCTGGCTTCGGTCTTCACGCCTTCGGGGATCATCGGCTGGTCGCTGACCAGCAGCAGGGCGCCGGCGGGAATGCGGTTGGCGAAGCCGGCGGCGAAGACGGTGGCGGTTTCCATGTCGATGGCCATGCAGCGCATGGCGCGCAGGCGTTCCTTGAAGGCTTCGTCGTGTTCCCAGACGCGGCGGTTGGTGGTGTAGACGGTGCCGGTCCAGTAGTCGTGGTCGAGGTCGCGGATCATGGTGGACACCGCGCGCTGCAGGGCGAAGGCGGGCAGTGCGGGCACTTCCGGCGGCAGGTAGTCGTGGCTGGTGCCTTCGCCGCGGATGGCGGCGATGGGCAGGATCAGGTCGCCCAGCAGGTTCTTCTTCTTCAGGCCGCCGCATTTGCCGAGGAACAGCACCGCCTCGGGCATGATCGCCGAGAGCAGGTCCATCACCGTGGCGGCGTTGGGGCTGCCCATGCCGAAGTTGATCAGGGTGATGCCGTCGGCGGTGGCGCTGGGCATCGGCCGGTCCAGGCCGCGGACTTCGGCGCCGGTCATGCGCGCGAACAGGTCGAGGTAGCCGCCGAAATTGGTGAGCAGGACGTGGCGGCCGAACTCGGTCAGGGGCACGCCGGTGTAGCGGGGCAGCCAGTTTTCGACGATTTCGTGCTTGTGCTTCATGGAATGCGCTGTCTCCGGAATGGAACGGCGCGGTGCGGATCGCGCCTGCGGCGAAGGCCCGCATGGGCATGCGGGCGGGCGAGGTCGGAATGACGTGCATTCTCGCATGCACCCATGACCATCGTCATGGTTGGCAGGGCGCCCGCCTGCGGCTAGGTTGGGCGGTCGCTCCCGGGGAACCTGCCATGCTTCGACCTTCGCTGTCCGTGCTCGCCGCCGCGCTCGCGGTGACGCTGCTGCCCGCTGCACTGTTCGCGCCTGCCGCGCATGCCGACGACGACACCGCCAACGGCAAGCGGGCCGTCGCGCGTTTCGCCGAGGACCCTTATCCCAGCACCTACCGCCCGCTGGCCGCGCCGCCGGTGCTGCTGCGCGGCGCCACCGTGCTCACCGGGGACGGCGGCCGCATCGACGGCGGTGATGTGCTGATGCGGGACGGCCGCATCGTCGCGGTGGGCCGCGGCCTGGACGCGCCGGCCGGCGCGGTGGTGGTGGATGCGCGCGGCAAATGGGTCACGCCCGGCCTGATCGACGTGCACTCGCATCTGGGCGTGTATCCCAGCCCGGGCGCGAACGCGCACCAGGACGGCAACGAGGCCACGTCGCCGACCACCTCGAATGTCTGGGCCGAGCATTCGGTCTGGCCGCAGGACCCGGGCTTCAATACCGCGCTTGCCGGCGGCGTGACCGCGCTGCAGATCCTGCCCGGTTCGGCCAACCTGATCGGCGGCCGCGGCGTGACGCTGAAGAACGTGCCGGCCACCACCTATCAGGCGATGAAATTCCCCGGTGCGCCCTGGGGCCTGAAGATGGCCTGCGGCGAGAACCCCAAACGCGTGTACGGCCAGCGCGGCGGCCCGTCCACGCGCATGGCCAATGTGGCCGGCTACCGCGCGGCCTTCATCGAGGCCAGCGAATATCTGAAAAAGCACAAGAGCAAACCCGGGCGCAAGCGCAGCTGGTGGCAGGGCGGCGACGAGGAAGGCAGCCCCGCCACGCCCGGCAAGCGCGATCTGAAACTGGACACGCTGGCCGGCGCGATGAACGGCGACATCCTGGTGCACATCCACTGCTACCGCGCCGACGAGATGGCGATCATGCTCGATCTGGCGAAGGAATTCGGCTTCAAGGTGAGCGCGTTCCATCACGGCACCGAGGCCTACAAATTGGCCGACCGCCTGGCGCAGGAGAACGTCTGCGGCGCGCTGTGGGCCGACTGGTGGGGCTTCAAGCTGGAGGCCTACGACGGCATCCAGGAAAACATCCTGCTGGTCGACCGGCCGGCCAACGGCTGCGCCATCGTGCATTCGGATTCGTCCGAAGGCATCCAGCGGCTCAACCAGGAGGTGGCGAAGGTGATGGCCCAGGGCGGACGCATCGGCATCGACATCGCGCCGGAGCGCGCGATCCGCTGGCTCACCCAGAACGCCGCGCGCTCGCTGGGCATTCTTGAAAGCACCGGCACGCTGGAGGCGGGCAAGATGGCCGACGTGGTGCTGTGGAACGGCAACCCGTTCAGCGTGTACGCCAAGGCCGAGCAGGTCTATGTCGACGGCGCACGCCTGTACGACCGCAACGACCCGTCCAGGCAGCCGGTGTCCGATTTCATGCTGGGCCAGGGCGAATACCGCAACGGCCAGCCGGGAGGTGTGCGATGAGCCCGCGGTCTTTCCCTGATGCGTCCTTCGCCCGCACAGACGCACGCACGCGCGGCCTCGCCCGCGCGCTCGCGGCCGTACTCGCGCTCGGCCTCGCGCTGCCGGCCGCCGCGCAGACGGTGCTGATCCGCGGCGCCAAGGTGCACACCGCGACCGCGCAGGGCACGCTGGAGGACGCCGACGTGCTGGTGCGCGACGGCACCATCGCCGCGGTGGGCAAAAACCTCGCCGCGGGCAATGCCACCGTCGTGGAGGCGCGCGGACGCCCGATCACGCCGGCACTGTTCGGCGGCATCACCCCGATCGGCCTGCAGGAGATCACCCTCGGCGAGGAAACCCGAGACAGCGCCGCCGCGCTGGGCGACACCAAGGACATGGTGGTGCGGCCGGAATTCGACGTCACTCTGGCCTACAACCCGGCCTCGGTGCTGGTGCCGATCGCACGGGTGGAAGGCATCGGCTTCAGCATGCTGGGCGCGGACAGCGTCAAGGGCGGTTCGATCGTCGGCGGCCAGGGCGGCGTGGTGCGCCTGGACGGCAGCCCCGACCCGATCGGCCCGCGCGCGCTGTTCCTCAAACTGGGCGCCGACGGCGCCGACCTCAGCGGCAAGTCGCGCGCGGCGCAGTGGATGCTGCTCGACCAGATGATCGACGAGGTCCGCGGACGGATCGGTGGCGGATCGGACATGGCCATGCTGACGCCGGCCGGCCGGCAGACGCTGGCGCGCTACATCGACGGTGGCGGACGCGTGGTGGTGCATATCCACCGCGCCGCCGACATCCGCCAGCTGCTGCGCTGGTCGAAGCGTCACGGCGTGAACGTGGCCATCCTCGGCGGCGCCGAGGCCTGGATGCTGGCCCCGGAGCTGGCCGCGGCGAAGGTGGCGGTGTTCCTCGACCCGCTGGCCAACCTGCCCGGCGACTTCGACCGCATCGGCGCCAGCCTGCAGAACGCCGCGCGGCTGCACGCGGCCGGGGTGCAGGTGAGTTTCAGCCAGTTCGACGACCCGGCGCACTACGCGCGCAAGATCCGCCAGGCCGCCGGCAACGCAGTGGCCAATGGCCTGCCCTGGGAAGACGGCCTGGCCGGGCTGACCCGGGTGCCGGCCGAGGTGTTCGGCGTGGCTGACCGCATCGGCAGCATCGCGGTGGGCAAGCGCGCCGACCTGGTGCTGTGGACCGGCGACCCGCTGGAAGTGAGCACCGTGGCCGCGCAGGTGTGGTTCGACGGCCGCGCCATCCCGATGACCAGCCGCCAGACCGAGCTGCGCGACCGCTACCTGCGCAGCCCCGGCCCGCTGCCGCGCGCCTATCCCGCGCCGGCCGGGGAGTGAGCGCGCGATGACCGCCCCCGCCCCGAACCGCTGGTATTTCGATCCGCTCTCGCCCTTCGCCTGCCTGCAGTGGCCGAAGATCAAGGCCCTGCGCCGCGACGTCCCGATCACGCCCGTGCCCATCCTGCTGGCCGCGGTGCTCGACGCCCGCGGCCAGAAGGGCCCGGCCGAGATCCCGAGCAAACGCGAGTTCACCTACCGCCACGTGATGTGGCAGGCGCGTCAGGCCGGCGTGCCGCTGCGCTTCCCGGCCAGGCACCCGTTCAACCCGCTGCCGGCCCTGCGCCTGTGCGTGGCGGCGGGCGCCTCCGAGCGGGTGATCGACGCGGTGTTCGCCTGGATCTGGATCGAGGGCCGGGCCGCCGACAGCGTCGAGGCCATCCTGCCGCTGTGCGAGGCGGTGCAGGTGGACCCGGCGCTGCTGGGGCACGACACCGTCAAGGCCACGCTGCGCGCCAATACCGAACAGGCGCTGCGCGAGGGCGTGTTCGGCGTGCCGACCCTGGCGGTGGGCGATGGCGCGGAGCCGGCGCTGTTCTGGGGCAACGACAGCCACGACTTCGCCGCGGCCGTGCTGCACGAACCGTCGCTGCTGGAGGAGGCCGAATTCCAGCGGCTGGCACGTTTGCCGGTAGGTGTGAGCCGCACAGGCTGACCCCGCAGCGAGCACGCGCGCCTGCCACCACGTGCGCCTGCGATCTGCACACGCCAGTGCCACCGTTGAAAGGAGGAAGCGCCCATGCCACCTGCTCCGCGCCACCGGCGTGTCCAGGCAATGCGGCGCCTCACCGCAGCCGGCATCGCAACGCTGGGCATGGCGGTGACAGGCATGACCGCCACGGGCACACAGGCCGCACCCGCCGGCCGGACCGCAAGCGCCTACCGCCTGCAGATGCCGGGCGACTTCCATGGCAACGAACCGGTCGCACGCGACGGCCAGCGCTGGCTGGCGCTGCGTGTGGATGCGGAAGGCCGGGCGCGGCTGGAGCAGACACGGCTGCAGGTCAGTGCGGTGGAAGACCCGATCCTCGACGGGCCGGGCCAGGCCACCGGCCGCCGCGTGCAGGCCGACGGCGCCGAATCGCTCGCCTTCCTGCGCGGCCCTGCGCTGCGCGGCGGGCCCGTGGACACCGCCCAGGTCGAATCGCTCGGGCTCGGCGGCCTGCCGGACGCCCGCATCGTCTTCGCCGGGCACACCTATCGCCTGCAGACCGAATGCGCACCGCTCGCGTCGGGACAGGACGAGGTCCCGCGGATGCGCCTGTCCCTGCACTGCCGGGTGCTGCTGTACCGCGGCCACGCCCGGGCCGTACTGATGGAGGCGCCGGCCACGCGCATCCGTACCGGCGACGGCACCGAGCACACCTCCTTCGGCGACGACGGCACGCCTGCCCTGCTGTTCGCCGGCGATCTGGATCGCGACGGGCAGCTGGACCTGCTGTTCGATGTCAGCGACCACTACAACCTCCAGCGGCCGACCCTGTTCCTATCGAGTGCGGGCCTCTCGAGTCCGGGCTCCTCCGGCACCGATCGGTCCACTCCGCCCGCCCCTACGCCAGGGCATGCCGACGACACGGCCCGTGCGCTGCCGCTGCGCGCGGTCGCGCGTTACGACGCGATCGGCTGTTGATCTGAGACCGACATCGCGCAATACATCGTGCGGTACGCTTCTTGCTCCCCTGCATGACAGGACTTCTCCCTTCAACAGGACTCAACACAAGACGGTGCTGCAATGCAACAAAAATCCGGTTTTCTGAACCCCGCGCCGGAGTGCGCGGGGATCGCCACGGAATGGCACACCGCAACCACAAAAACGCGTTATAAACCCAGTGTTCCGACAGCAGCTGGTCTCCTTGTCCAATACCGCACCAGGGGGATGTCATGCGTATAGGATTGGTCGTCGACGCGACCTGCGACGTACCGGCCGAGGTCTTCGAGCGCTACGGCATCGTGGTGCTGCCGATCTCCATCAAGATCGGCAGCACCACCTTCGCCGACACCCGTTCCGAAGACGCGACGCTGGCCTTTCTCGAGTCGGATGTGGCCGAAGGCGGGATCGATGCGGAAACCGCGTCGTTCAGCGTCGACCAGATCCGCGACCTGTTCCTGCAGAAGCTGGTCATCGATTTCGATTACGTCTTCTGCCTCACCGTGATGCGCAGCCGCAGTCCGGTGTACGACAACGCCAACCAGGCGAGCTTCGCGATCCTCAACGAATACAAGCCCGTGCGGCAGGCCGCGGGCCACAACACCCCGTTCGCGCTGCGCGTGGTCGATACGCAGAACGTACTGGCGGCGCAGGGCGTGAGCCTGCTGGAAGCCGCACGCATGATCGCCGCCGGCGACCAGCCACCCAAGATCCGCGCCCGCATCGAGCAACTGATCCCGAACGTGCACGGCTACCTGGTGGTGCGCGACCTGCAGTACATGCGCAGCCGCACCCGCAAGCGTGGCGACAGCAGCGTGAGCCTGTTCAGCGCATCGGTGGGCACGATGCTGGACATCAAGCCCATCCTGCACGGCTGCGCCGGCAACACCGAACCGGTCGCCAAGGTGCGCGGATTCGATGCCGCGGCGCGCAAACTGTTCCTGCACACCGCGCAGCGAGTCAAGGAGGGTCTGCTGACGCCCGATGTCTGCATGAGCTACGGCGGCCCGCTGGAGGAGATGCGCGCGCTGCCGGGCTACGAATCGCTGCGCAGCGCGTGCGCGGAGAACAGCGTCAATCTCTACGAAAGCGTGATGAGCATGACCGGCATGGTCAATCTCGGAAAGGGGTGCCTGATCATCGGCTTCGCCGCCGAAGGCCAGACGCTGAGCTGAGCACGCATCACCCCGGCACCTGCATGCGCCGGGGTGATGCGCCGCCCATCGCATGCTCATGACGACCGCCCTGCGGCATGCCTTGCGACATGCCCTGCGCCGGCTGCGCACGGCGCGCCTGCGCTACCCTGTACGCTCCTCCTTTCCCGGAACGCGTCCATGCGCACGCGCTACTACCTCAGCATTCCCGACAGCTCGGCCCTGGACGACGCGGGCCTCTACGCGTTCCGCTCGCGCGGTGCCGAAGGCATCGCGTCCGAGCTGCAGGCCGCCCTGCGCGAGGACGGCCTGTTCCAGCGCTGGCGCGCTGCACAGGACGACCCGGACGCGGTCGATCCCGCACTCGGCGAGACCGACCCCGACGCGCTCGTGCACGGCGAACAGAGCGACCTGCAACTCGATCTGGTGGTCACCACCGGCCTGAGCGGCACGGTGTTCAAGCAGCGCATGCGTCTGCTCGCCGGCGGCCACTGGCGCCTGCACGATGTCAAAAGCGCCTGAACCCACGCCGCTGCTGTTGTCTTGGAGCGGCGGCAAGGATGCGGCCTGGGCGCTGCACGTGCTGCGCCAGCGCACGGACGTGGCGGTGGTCGGGCTGGTGACCACGCTCACCGAGGGCTACGAGCGGATCGCCATGCAGGGCATCCGCCGCGACATCCTGCATGCCCAGGCCGCCGCCTGCGGGCTGCCGGTGTTCGAGGCCTGGATGCCGCAGCGTGCGGACAATGCCAGCTACGAGGCGAGCTACGTCGCGGCGCTGGACGCAGCCCGCGCACGCCTGCCCGGGCTGCGCGACATCGCCTTCGGCGACCTCTATCTGCCCGACATCCGCGCGTACCGCGAAGCACTCTGCGCGCGCCATGGCTGGACGCCGCATTTCCCGATTTTCGATGCGGCGCCGGGCCACACGACGCGTGTCGCGCAGGCCATGTGCGAGGCCAGCCTGCGCGCGTCGCTGAGCTGCGTGGACACCACCCAGCTCGACGGCGCCTTCTCCGGCCGCGATTTCGATGCTGCGCTGCTGGCGGAGCTGCCGCCTGGTTGCGACCCCTGCGGAGAGAACGGGGAGTTCCACACCCTGGTGCACGCCGGGCCGATGTTCGCGGCGCCGCTGCGCATCGCCCGCGGCGAGACCGTGCTGCGCGACGGCCGCTTCGCCTATACCGATTTCCTGCAGACCGCGACTCTCTCCGCTTCGGTGTAGAGCAGAGCGAAGCTCCGCTGCGCATCACGCACGGAACGCCACGGCGCAGCCGTGCTCCGGTCTATGGGGCCGCACGCTGCAAATGGCGCGGTTCAGGCCGCGCGGCCGAGCTGGCGCATGTGGAACATGAAATGCTCGCCGATGAAGCTGGCGATGAAGTAGTAGCTGTGGTCGTAGCCGCGGCGCAGGCGCAGCTCCAGCGGGTGGTCGACCGCATTGCAGGCCTCGACCAGCCGCTGCGGCTGCAGATGGGTGTCGAGGAATTCGTCGGCCTCGCCCTGATCGACCAGGATCGGCAGCCGCTCCTGCGCGCCCGCGATCAGCGCGCAGGCGTCCCAGGCGTCCCACGCGCTGCGGTCCTCGCCCAGATACGCGGCGAAGGCCTTCTGCCCCCAGGGCACCTGCGAGGGCGCGACGATCGGCGAGAACGCCGACACGCTGCGGTAGCGGCCCGGGTTGCGCAGCGCGGTCACCAGCGCGCCGTGGCCGCCCATCGAATGCCCGAACAGGCTGCGCGCGCCGCTGGCGGGGAACTGCGCCTCCACCAGCGCCGGCAGTTCCTGCGCCACGTACGACTGCATGCGGTAATGCCGCGACCATGGCGCCTGGGTGGCGTCGAGGTAGAAGCCCGCGCCCTTGCCGAGGTCGTAACCGTCGGCATCGGGCACATCATCGCCGCGCGGGCTGGTGTCCGGCGCGATCAGGATGGTGCCGTGTTCGGCCGCATGCCGCTGCGCGCCGGCCTTGGTGATGAAGTTCTGCTCGGTGCAGGTCAGGCCCGACAGCCAGTACAGCACCGGGCAGGCGCGGTGTTCGACCTGCGGCGGCAGGAACACCGCGAAGCGCATCTCGCAGTCCAGCGTGTCGGAACGATGGCGCCAGACGTCCTGCCGGCCGCCGAAACAGTGGTGGTGTTCGATGCGCTCCAAGGCGTGTCCTCTCGTGGGTTCAGTACCGGATCACGCTGCGGATCGACTCGCCGTCGTGCATCAGCTCGAAGGCGCGGTTGATCGCGTCCAGGCCCATCGTGTGGGTGACGAAGGGCTCGAGTTCGATCTCCCCGCGCATCGCCTGCTCCACCATCCCCGGCAGCTGGGAACGGCCCTTCACACCGCCGAACGCGGTGCCCTTCCAGGTCCGGCCAGTGACCAGCTGGAACGGGCGGGTGGAAATCTCCTGCCCTGCGCCGGCCACGCCGATGATCACGGACTGGCCCCAGCCGCGGTGCGCGCATTCCAGCGCCGCGCGCATCACCTGCACGTTGCCGATGCACTCGAAGCTGTGGTCCACGCCCCAGCCGGTCATCTCCACGATCACCTGCTGGATGGGCTTGTCGTAGTCCTTCGGGTTGACGCAGTCGGTGGCGCCCATCTCGCGCGCCAAGTCGAATTTGTCGGGGTTGATGTCGACCGCGATGATCCGCCCGGCCTTCGCCTGGCGCGCGCCCTGGATCACCGCCAGGCCGATCCCGCCCAGGCCGAACACCGCCACGCTGTCGCCTTCCTGCACCTTGGCGGTGTTGTGCACCGCGCCCAGGCCCGTGGTCACGCCGCAGCCGAGCAGGCAGACCTGCTCGTGGTTGGCCTCGGGGTCGATCTTCGCCAGCGACACCTCGGCCACGACGGTGTATTCGCTGAAGGTGCTGCAGCCCATGTAGTGGTACACCGGCTCGCCGTTGTAGGAGAAGCGCGACGTGCCGTCGGGCATCACGCCCTTGCCCTGCGTGGCGCGCACCGAGGTGCAGAGATTGGTCTTGTTCGATTTGCAGAACAGGCATTCGCCGCATTCGGCGGTGTACAGCGGGATCACGTGGTCGCCCGGTTTCACGCTGGTCACGCCCTGGCCCACTTCCACCACCACGCCTGCGCCTTCGTGGCCGAGCACGCAGGGGAACAGGCCCTCCGGGTCGTCGCCGCTGAGGGTGAAGGCGTCGGTGTGGCACACGCCGGTGTGGGTGATCTTCACCAGCACTTCGCCGGCCTTCGGCGGGGCGACGTCGAGTTCGACGATCTGCAGCGGCTGGCCGGGGGCGAAGGCGACGGCGGCACGGGATTTCATGAAAGGGCTCCGGGTGGAAGGGAAGGGAATGGCGGACACGTCATTTCAGATAGGAACGCACCAGCGCGAGCGCCTGGCGGATGCCGGGGTCCTCCGCGGTGGCCTGGCCGAATTCCTCGCGCAGGTGGCTTTCCAGCACTTCGGCCATCAGCCCGTTCACCGCGCCGCGGATCGCGGCCAGCTGCTGCAGCACGGCCGCGCATTCGGTGCCGGCCTCCACCGCGCGCGCCAGCGCCTCGGTCTGGCCCTGGATGCGGCGCAGACGGGTCAGGGCGCGCTTTTTCTCGGCGGGGCTGTGGGGCATAGTGGGGGGGAGTATAGCCCGCATCACCCGTGCACCAGCGGCCGCGTCCTGCAACACTCCAATCCGCGGTCGACGCCGCAGGCAGGGCGGACGGCCCTGCACGGCGACCGCGACCGCCCCATCCATCGCAATCGAGGAGACCGCATGTCCCGCACCGTGCCCCCGTGGTTTCTTGCATTCGGCGCTGCCGTGGCGGTGATCGTCGTGTTGCTGGTGGTCCGCCGCGGCGGCGGGGATACGGAGCCGACCGATGCGTCCGGCTCCGCGCAGGTCGCACCGGAGACCGCATCCGGCAACACGGGCGCCGGCGGCGCACCCGGCGCCGGCACGCCCGCGCCGACGGGTCTGGAGGCGCTGGGCGCACCGCAGGAGAGCGCGGCGAACAGGATCCAGCGCCATGCCGAGGCCTTCGGCCTGGAGCCCGGCTCGGCGCTGATGCTGAAGAACGTCTCGGTGCAGGGCGATCTGCACCACTACCGCTATGGCCAGAGCCATCTGGGTGTGCCGGTGGAGGGCGTGGGCCTGACCCTCAGCGAAGACGCGCGCGGCCGGATCGACCACGTCTTCGGCCAGCCTGCGCGCGGCCTGAACCGGCCGATCCCGACCATCGCGCCGAAGCTCGACGCGCAGCAGGCCATCCCGCTCGCGCTCAAGGCCTGGCTGGGCGAGGACTACACCCGCCACGCCCCGCGCGACGAGGCCGCGATGCTGGTGGTCCAGGTCGGCCCCAGCGATGCACACCTGGCCTACCGCGTGACCTTCTCCGCGGATTCTTCGCCGAAAGGCGGCCCGACCTCGCCGTGGGTACTGGTGGATGCGAACTCCGGCGCGATCCTGTCGCGCGAGGAGAATCTGCAGACGCTGGGCGGCGGCTGATTCGACGGACGGATGCCCGTTCGCCCATGTCGACCGTCCACATCGCCGCCTATTCCCCGCAGTGGCCGCAGGCCTTCGCGCAGCTGCGCGGAACGCTGCTGCGCGCGTTCGCGGGGGAGGCGGTCGCGGTCGAACACATCGGCAGCACCGCGGTGCCGGGGCTGTCGGCCAAGCCGGTGATCGATGTGGTGCTGGGCGCACCGTCGCTTGCGGTCATCGAGGCGCGGATCGCGTCGCTGACCGCGCAGGGGTTCGAGTACGTGCCGAAGCACGAACGCGTGCTGCCGGAGCGGCGCTATTTCGTCGCCCAGCCGCCGGGCGGCCTGCACGTGCATCTGCACGGCGTGGTGCAGGACGGACCGCTGTGGCGCGCCCACCTGGTCTTCCGCGACGCGCTGCGCGCCGATGCCGACCTGCGCGAGCGCTATCAGGCGCTGAAACTGCAGCTCGCCGCCGAACACGCCGACGACAAGGCGGCGTACACCGAAGCGAAGGGGCCGTTCATCCGCGGGGTGCTGGAGACGCTCGACACGGCGGAAGGCCACGCGTGAGGGGGCGTCATGGCGCAACGCTGCTGGCGTGTGCGGTGGCGGCGCTCGGGGTCGCGCTGGTGCTGAGCGCGACGGTGTCCCCCGACGGCGGCGAACCCGCACACAGTTTCGTGCGGATCGTGGGTCAACCGCTCCCGCAGGGCGTCGCAGCCATCGGCCACGACACCGCGATCACCGACAATCTCCTGCATCGGAGTCATTTCTGGCGACTGTCCGGCGACACGCAGGCCCTGCACGCATTCGCGGCGCGACTGGGCATGGCGCGCTCGGACGACGATGCCCGCTTCCTGTGTGCAACCGCTTTCGAGGTGCTGCCGGTGGCGGCCTTCACACCAGAGGATACGGGGCCCGACGGCGGCATGCGTCTGCTCGCCGGTTACGAGGGCGAAGGCGGACGCGACCCTTGGCTTTGTATAGCGCCCGGAGGGCGTGAAGCGGTGTACTGGCACGAGGATTGATGCGCCATCGGAGTGGGTCGCACGACCGCGGTGACCCTCTGCGCGTTCGACACGACGTGCTCGGGCCTGAAGGCCCTCCTACAGCGTGAACTGCTCGCGATTGAAGGCAGGCCGGCGTGTGCTGCGCATGCCGCAGGAGGGCCTTCAGGCCCGACGCCCGCGATCATCGGGATCACGTTGCCCGAGTCCACGCATCGACACGTCGCGCCACGCAGGCCTCCGCCGCACCCGCGTTCAACCCTCGTAGTTGCTCACCGCCAGCTCCAGCATCGCCTTCATCTGCCCGCGCAGGGCGGCGGGTTCGACGATCTCGGCATCGGGGCCGTAGTGCAGGATGTCCATGAGCAGTTCGCGCGGGGCGCTGTAGGGCACCTTGCGTTCGAAGCGGCCGTCGGGCAGGAAGCGGTCCTGCTGCTGCGAGTGCCAGTGTTCGTCGGCCACCCAGCGCGCGATCTTGGCGTTGAACACGATCGTGGCCCAGCCCTTGGGCGCGCCGGAAAAGATGCCGTAGCTGCCGGCCAAGTGCGCGTTGAGCTGCTCGTCGGGCACGTCCTGGGCGGCGGTGTCCTGCATGCGCGGGGCGACGATGCGGTCCACCGAGAAACTGCGCAGGGCTTCGCGGTCGTGGTCCCAGGCGTCGAGATACCAGTTGCCGCGGTAGTGGGTGATGCGCTGCGGCGAGACCGTGCGCCGGGTCTTCTCGTCGGTGGAGCGGGCGCGGTATTCGAAGGTGAGCCGCTGGCGCTCCAGCACCGCCGAGCAGACGATGCGGAACACGGTCTCGTCCATGCTGCGGGTGCGGTGCGGGACCACGCGCACGCGCTCGACCGGCCAGCGCTTGCCGGGGGCGTGTTCCTCCAGCAGCTTCTCGATGCGCTGCTGCAGCGGCGCCAGGGCCGAGGACAGCACGCCGCCGCCGGTGCGGCCGAGCAGCTGCTGGGCGGCGACCAGGGCGTGCAGCTCTTCGGAGTTCAGCCACAGGCCGGGCAGCTCGAAGCGCTCGCCCTCCTTGGCCTCGTAGCGGAAGCCGGCCTCGCCGTCGCCCATGATCGGCGCCATCAGCGCGTCGCGGAGGAAGGCCAGGTCGCGGTAGGCGGTGGCGCGCGAGCACTCCAGCTCGTCCTGCAGCCGCTTCACCGTGACCGGGTAGCGGGCGCTCTTGAGGATGCGGTGCAGCGACAGAATGCGTTCGTAGCGGTCCATGGCATCGATTATGGCGGAGGGAGACGGGGCTGGGCAGACGGCGGGGCACGGCGCGGGCGCCCGGCGGTCGGCACGGAGGGCGCCGGCCGCGCACCGATCCGGTGCCGGGGAGCCTCCTTGTCGAGGCAACCAGCGTACTCTGCTGTCGCCTCACCGGCTGAGACGCCGCCCATCCTCCTTCAACACCGGACCCTTTGACCCATGGCCGACGACGCGATCCGCCTGTACTACGGCGAGACCCTGACCCACCAGCGCGACCTCAAAACCGGCGCCTGCTGCAGCCCCGAGGCCATGCCACCCTGGCTGCGCGACTGGTTGCGCGAGGTGCCGCGCGAGGTCACCGACCGCTTCTATGGCTGCGGCTCACCGATCCCGGCCGCGGCGGCGGGCGCGACCGTGCTCGACCTGGGCTGCGGCACCGGGCGCGATGCCTTCCTGTGCGCGCGGCTGGTCGGGGCGGAGGGCCGGGTGATCGGCATCGACATGACCCCGCAGCAGCTGGCGGTGGCCCGCGGCGCGCAGGCCGAATACGGCACGCGTACCGGGCTGGACAACATCGACTTCCGCGACGGGTCGATCGAGGACCTGGCCGCGGCCGGCGTGGCCGACGCCAGCGTGGACGTGGTGATCTCCAACTGCGTGCTGAACCTGGCCGGCGACAAGGGCCGGGTGCTGGCCGAGGTGTTCCGGGTGCTCAAGCCCGGCGGCGAGCTGTACTTCTCCGATGTGTTCGCCGACCGTCGCATCCCGGCCGCGCTGCTGGCCGACCCGGTGCTGCGCGGCGAGTGCCTGTCCGGCGCGCTGTATCTGGAGGATTTCCGGCGGATGCTGCTGGAGCTCGGCTGCGCCGACTTCCGCATCTGCGCGCGAAGCGCGATTCCGCTGCTGGACCCCGAGGTGGAGGCGAAGATCGGCCACATCCGCTTCGAGAGCCTGACCGTGCGCGCGTTCAAGCTCGACCTGGAAGACCGCTGCGAGGACTACGGCCAGGTGGCGACCTACCGCGGCACCATTCCGCACCACCCGCACGCCTTCGCGCTGGACGATCACCACCGCTTCGAGACCGGGCGGCCGATGCTGGTCTGCGGCAATACCGCGGACATGTTGGCGAAGTCACGCTACGCCGCGCATTTCGCGGTGAGCGAACGCGGCGCGCATTTCGGCCTGTTCGACTGCGCACCGCCGGCCACTGCGGCCACCGCAGCGGCCTGCTGCTGACCGCCCGCCTTCCGAAGACGCCTTGCAAGGACACCCCGCCATGGCCGATGCGCCCCGCTCCTTCCTCAAATCGCCCAAGCTGTGGCTGGCGCTGGCGATCCTCGGCGCGCTGCTGGCGCTCTACTTCGGCGGCGGCGCGCGGTATTTCAGCCTGGAGGGCATGCGCGAGCTGCTGGATCAGGCGCGCGCGGAGTCGGTCGACCATCCGTGGCGTACGGCGCTGATCTTCGCCGCGGTCTACGTCACGGCCACCGCGCTGTCGTTTCCCGGCGCGACCGCGCTGACCCTCTTCGCGGGCGCGGTGTTCGGCGTGGTCGTCGGCAGCGTCATCGTCGCGGTGTCGGCCACGCTCGGCGCGACCCTGGCGATGCTCAGCGCGCGCTATCTGTTCCGCGATGCGGTGCGCGCGCGCTTCGGCGAGCGCATGCGCCAGCTCGACCAGGGCATCGAACGCGAAGGCGGGTTCTATCTGTTCGCGCTGCGGCTGGCGCCGGTGTTCCCGTTCTTCGTGGTCAATCTGGCGATGGGCCTGACCTCGATCGGTGTCTGGCGCTACGCCTGGGTGAGCCTGGTCGGCATGATCCCCGGCACCCTGGCCTACGTGAACGCCGGGCGCGCGCTGGGCGAACTGGACAGCCTCTCCGGCCTGGTCAGCCCCGGCCTGCTGGCCGCCTTCACCGTGCTCGCGCTGCTGCCGCTGGCGGCACGGCGCGCCCTGGCCGCGCTGCGCGCGCGGCGGGTGTATCGCGGATGGAACAGGCCCAAACGCTTCGACCGCAACCTGATCGTGATCGGCGCAGGCGCCGCGGGCCTGGTGACCAGCTACATCGCGGCGATGGTGCGCGCCAAGGTCACGTTGATCGAGAAGGCCGAGATGGGCGGCGACTGCCTCAACCGCGGCTGTGTGCCGTCGAAGGCGCTGATCCGCGCCGCGCGCGCTGCGGCCGAGGTCGAGCGCGCGCCGGAGTTCGGCGTGCCCGCCGAGCACGGCATGCCCGATTTCGCGATGGCGATGACGCATGTGCGCGCGGCCATCGCCGCGATAGCGCCCAACGATTCGGTCGAGCGCTACACCGGCCTGGGCGTGGAAGTGCTGCAGGGCGAGGCGAAGATCGTTTCGCCCTGGGAGGTCGAGGTGAACGGGCAGCGGCTGAGCGCGAAGCATCTGGTCATCGCCACCGGCGCGCGGCCGTTCGTGCCGCCGATTCCGGGCCTGGACACGGTGCCCTATGTCACCTCGGACACCTTCTGGGAACTGGAGTCGCTGCCGCAGCGCATCGTGGTGCTGGGGGGAGGGCCGATCGGCTGCGAACTGGCGCAGGCGCTGGCGCGCTTCGACTGCGAGGTCACCATCGTCGAGCTGGCGCCGCAGCTGCTGATCCGCGAAGACCCCGACGCCGCCGAAGTGGTGCGCGCGGCACTGGAGCGCGACGGCGTGCGCGTGGCCACCGGCCGGCGCGCGCTGGAAGTGCGTCGCGGCGCCGACGGCGGCCCGCACACGCTGGTGGTCGAAAAACCCGACGAGAACGGCAACATGGTGCCCTGCGAGCGCCCGTTCGACCTGCTGCTGATCGCGGTGGGCCGGCGCGCGAGTGTCGAGGGCTTCGGCTTGGAGGAACTGGGCATCCCGCTGCGCGCCAACGGCACCATCGAGACCGACGCGCAACTGCGCACCCGCTTCCCCAACATCCTCGCGGCGGGCGATGTCACCGGCCCGTTCCAGCTCACCCATGCCGGCGCGCACCAGGCCTGGTATGCGGCGGTGAACGCGCTGTTCGGGCGGTTCCGCAGTTTCGCCGCCGACTACCGCGTCCTGCCGGCGGTCACCTACACCGAGCCGGAGCTGGCGCGGGTGGGCCTGAACGAGCGCGAGGCCGAGGCCGCGGGCATCGCCTTCGAAACCGTGACCCATCCCTTCTCCGAACTCGACCGCGCCATCGCCGAAGGCGCCACCGACGGCTTCGTGAAGGTGCTGGTGCCGCCGGGCAAGGACCGCATCCTCGGCGCGACCGTGGTCGGCGAGCGCGCGGGCGAGATCATCGCGCTGTTCGCGCTGGCGATGAAGCACGGCATCGGGCTGGATAAGATACTGGGCACGGTGTTCGCCTATCCCACCTTCGCCGAAGCGGCGAAATACGCGGCCGGCGCGCGCCGCCGTCGTCACCGGCCCGAACGCCTGCTCGGCTGGCTGGCGCGCTATCACGCATGGAACAGAGGCGCATGAAACTGAGGCGGATGACACCGAAGCGCATGAATACGAGCGGCATGGCGCAATACCGCATCCGCATCGCCCCGCTCGTGCGACAGCTGCGCACCGCGGTCATGGCGCTCGCGCTCGCGGGCGCGTGCCTGCCCGCGCTCGCCGCCGCGCCCGGGCTGCGCGCGCAGCCCACGCCGTTCTCGGCCGGGCCGATCGGTGCCGAACCGCCGCCGGGCTGGATGCTGCAGAAGCTGCCGAAGGTCGAACGCATCACCCGCTTCGACGTGGTCGAAGACGGCGGCAGCCTGGTGCTGCGCGCGCGCAGCGACAACGGCGCGGCCTCGCTGCGCCACAGCCTGTACGCAGACCCCAAGCTCACACCGATCCTGCGCTGGCGCTGGCGCACCGAGCGGCTGATCCAGGCCGCCGACCTCACCCGCAAGGCCGGCGACGACTACCCGGCGCGGCTGTACGTGTTCTTCGACCGCCGCATCGAGCAGATGTCGTTCAAGGAGCGCACGCTGTTCAAGCTGGGCCAGGCGCGCTACGGCGACGAGCTGCCCTCGGCCGCGCTGTGTTACGTGTGGGACAACCGCCAGCCGGTCGACACCGTGCAGGACAACGCCTACACCGGCTTCGTGAAGATGGTGGTGGTGGCCAGTGGCGACGCGCAGATCGGTCAGTGGGTGGCGTTCCGTCGCGATATCGCCGCCGACTACCGCCGCGCTTTCGGCACCGAACCGCCGGCGATCATCGGCGTGGCGGTGTCCACCGATACCGACAACACCGGCGAGAGCGCAGTCACCTGGTTCGGCGACATCCGCTTCGAATCGCGCGATGCACCGCAGGCACCGGCGAAGCCACCGGCCAAACCACAGGCAAAACCACCGGTCAAACCAGGCAAACGCGCCGCGGATGCCAAAGGGGCGGGCCGATGAGCGCGCGCATCGACGTCACCCTCGTCGCAGACAGCGCCGCGGCCGGACGCGCGCAGCCCGACTTCGAGACCACCCTGCGCGCGCACGGCCTGGCGCTGCCGCGCACTGCGCTGGAAGTGCTGCAGGTCAATCTGACCGCGCGCTGCAACTTGGCCTGCACTCACTGCCATGTGGAGTCCGGCCCGAAGCGCACCGAAGCGCTGGACGAGGACGGCATCGAGCGCCTGATCGCGCTGCTGCCTACCGCACCGGCGCTGCACACACTCGATCTCACTGGCGGCGCGCCCGAGCTGCATCCGCAGTTCCGGCGGCTGGCCGCGGCCGGGCGCGCGCACGGGCTCAAGGTCATCGACCGCTGCAACCTCACCGTGCTCGACGAACCCGGCCAGGAAGATACCGCCGAATTCCTCGCCGCGCAGGGTATCGCCGTGGTCGCCTCGCTGCCGTGCTACTCCTCGGCGAATGTCGAAAAACAGCGCGGCAAGGGCGTGTTCGGGCAGAGCATCGCCGCGCTGCAGCGACTCAACGCGCTGGGCTACGGCCGCGGCGACGGGCTCGAACTCGATCTGGTCTACAACCCGGGCGGGGCCTTCCTGCCGCCGGCGCAGGCCGCGTTGGAGGCCGACTACCGCGCGCGGCTGCAGGCTGACTTCGGCATCGTCTTCGACCGCCTGTACACGCTGGCCAACATGCCGATCAAGCGCTTCCTGCACGCGCTGCAGCGCGAGCGCCGCGATGCCGAGTACATGCAGCTGTTGATCGACCACTTCAATCCGCGCGCGGCCGAGGGCGTGATGTGCCGCAACCTGGTGTCGGTGGGCTGGGACGGCACACTGTACGACTGCGACTTCAACCAGATGCTCGCGATGCCCGCCGGCGGCGCACGCAGCACGCTGTGGGACATCGCGCGGCTGGACGACATCGACCACCGGCCCATCGCCTTCGCATCGCACTGCTACGGCTGCACCGCCGGCAGCGGCAGCAGCTGCGGCGGCGCGCTGGCCTGAGCGCCGGATTGCGCACGAGTTCGATCAGCGATGAACGCGACGCGATGAGCGCGGGCGCAACACTGCAGGCGCACGGCGTGCATGCCAACGCTGCGCACACCGACGACCCGCTGTCACGGCTGTCGATCGTGCTGCCCGTGGGCCCCGGCGACACCGCCTGGCCGCCCGTGTTCGAAGCGCTGCGGGCGCAGGCACCGGCCACGGAGCTGCTGCCGGTGTTCGTCGAAGGCGACCCGCAGCCGGTGCCCCATGGGGTTCTGCGCGCGCCGGCCGGACGCGCGCGCCAGCAGAACGCCGGTGCCGCCGCGGCCACGCGGCCCTGGCTGTGGTTCGTGCATGCCGACAGCCGGCTCACCGAGGCGACATTGCCCGCACTGCGCCGCTTCCTGGCCGCGCAGGACGATGCTGCAAGTGTGCAGGGCCCGCGCGCACTCGCCTGGGGCACGCTGGCCTGGTTTCGCCTGCGTTTCGAGGACGACGCCGGCCTGTCGCGGCGCATGCGCCTCAACGCGGCGGGCGCGGACTGGCGCTCGCGCGTACTCGGCCTGCCCTTCGGCGACCAGGGCCTGCTGCTGCGGGCGCGCGATTTCGCCGCGCTCGGCGGTTTCGACACCACCATGCCTTACGGCGAAGACCTCGCGCTGGTCTGGCGCGCGCGTCGCGCCGGCCTGCGCCTGCACGGACTGGACGCGGCCCTGCTGACCAGTGCGCGGCGCTACCGCCAGCGCGGCTGGCTGCGCACCACGCTGCGGCATCTGTGGCTGACGGTGCGGCTGGTCTGGCGGGAGCTGCGGCGATGACGGCAGCGATGACGGCAGCGACGGCTGCACCCATGGCAACCGCCGGCCTGGCGATCTTCGTGAAGACGCCCGGGCATTCGCCGCTCAAGACACGGCTGGCCGCGGGCATCGGGCGCGAGGCGGCCGAGGCCTTCCACCGGCTGGCCGTCGCCGCGGTGGCCGAGGTCGCACGTGCGGCCCAGGCGCAGCGGCCCGGCCTGTGCGTGTATTGGGCCGTGGCCGAAGCGAGCGCGCTGGACGACGCGCTGTGGCGCGACTTCCCGGTGCTCGCACAGGGCGAAGGCGACCTCGGCGCGCGCATGCGTACCGTCTGCGATCGGCTGCGCGCCACGCACGGCCGGGCGCTGTTGATCGGCGCCGACGCACCGCAGCTCATCGCGGGCGATCTGTGCGACGCCTGCGACGCGCTGGACACGCAGCCCTGCGTCCTGGGCCCCAGCGAGGACGGCGGCTTCTGGCTGCTCGGCACCTGCGCCGCGCTGCCCGAGGCCGTGTGGCGCCACACGCCCTGGTCGCAGCCCGACACCGCCGCGCGCTTTCTCGCCCATGCCGGCATGCCTGCCGTCGCGCGGCTGCGCAGCCTGCGCGATGTCGACACCGCCGAGGACCTGCCGGCCTTGGCCGCAGCGCTCGATGCCTTGCCCGACCCGCTGCCCGCCCAGCGCCGCCTGCGCGCGTGGCTGGCCGATGCCGCGCTGGACGGCACGGGTCGACACCCGGCGCACGCGGCGCTCGACTGACCTCGCGCACCCCGTCGAAGCGCGCACACCGTGCGCCGCCGCCGCTTTGCCTCGTACGTCGTCCAGCGACGATAATCCCGCGATGACCGCATCGCCTCGCATCCTCCGCATCGCCACCCGCAAGAGCCCGCTCGCGCTGTGGCAGACCGAACACGTCGCCGCCCGCCTGCGCGCGCTGCATCCCGATCTCACGGTCGCGCTGGTCCCGCTGTCGACCCGCGGCGACGAAGTGCTGGACCGCTCGCTGGCCGAGGTCGGCGGCAAGGGCCTGTTCCTGAAGGAGCTGGAGTTGGCGATGCTGCGCGGCGAGGCCGACTGCGCGGTGCACTCGCTCAAGGACGTGCCGATGGAACTGGACGGCCCGTTCGTGCTGCCCGCCATTCTCGAGCGCGCCGACCACGCCGACGCATTCGTCAGCAACGCCTATGCCGACATCGCCGCGCTGCCGCAGGGCGCACGCGTGGGCAGTTCCTCGCTGCGCCGCCAGGCGCAGCTGCGAGCGCTGCGGCCCGACCTGCAGCTGGTCGACCTGCGCGGCAACGTCAACACGCGGTTGGCGAAACTGGATGCCGGCGAGTACGACGCCATCGTGCTGGCCTGCGCTGGCCTGCAGCGGCTCGGGTTCGATGCGCGCATCCGCGCCCGGCTGGACGCGCCGCAGTGGCTGCCCGCGCCGGCGCAGGGCGCGATCGCGGTGGAATGCCGCGAGGACGATGCCGATGCGCGCGCATTGTTCGCCGCGCTCGACCACACGCCCACGCGCGTGTGCGTGGAGGCCGAGCGCGCGATGAACCGGGCCCTGCACGGCAGCTGCCAGGTGCCGGTGGCCGCGTTCGCACAGCTGGAAGGCATGCTTTCCAAAGGCGCGCTGTCCGAAGGCATGCTGTCCGAAGGCGCCCGCCTGCATCTGGACGGCATGGTCGCGTCCGTCGCCGACGGCAGCAGCGTGCGCGCACAGATCGAAGGCGATGCCAGCGCGCGCGAGGCGCTGGGCACGGCGCTGGCGGAACGCCTGTTGGCGCGCGGTGCGGACGCCTTCCTGCACCCCACGCCGTAGGAGGGCCTTCAGGCCCGTAGGTGCAGAACCGATGAAAGGGCCGCGACATCGGGCCCGAGGACCCTCCTGCGCTCCCCGTGTGCGATCACGGCGCGCTCAGAACGGGAAATACCGCGGAATCATCAGCACCGCGAGCACGGTGAAGATGATGTTGAGCGGCACACCGATCTTCATGAAATCCGCGAACCGATAACCGCCGGCGCTGTAGACCATGGTGTTGGTCTGGTAGCCCACCGGCGTGGCGAAGCTGGTCGATGCGGCGAAGGCCACCGCGACGAGCAACGGTTTGGCGTCGATGCCCAGCGCCTCGGCCGCGGCCAGCGCGATCGGCACCACCAGCACCGCCGCGGCGTTGTTGCTCATCACCTCGGTCATGACCGCGGTGAGGATGTAGATCGCGGCCAGGGTGGCCACCGGGCCGAAGCCGCCGATCGCGCCGATGGCGTGCTGCGCCACCCAGTCCGCGCCGCCGGATTCCTGCAGCGCGATGCCCAGCGGAAGCACGCCGGCCAGCAGCAGGATCACGCGCCAGTCCACCGCCGCATAGGCCTGTTCCGGGGTGAGCGTGCGCGTCGCCACCAGCGCCACGCAGCCCAGCAGCGCCGAGGCGACGATCGGCAGCCAGCCCAGGCCCGCGCTGGCGATCACGCTCACCAGCACGATGAGCGACAGCCACGCGCGGCGGCGGTCGATCAGCGGCTGCGCGCGCTGGTTCAACACCAGGATGCCCGGGTCGGCGCGCAGCGCGGACACCGACGACTCCGGCGCATCCAGCAGCAGCACATCGCCCACCTCCAGACGCACCCGGTCCAGCGGTTGGCGGATCGCCAGGCGGTGGCGGTTCAAGCCATGCACGCGACAGCGGTAGGTGTGGCCGAAACGCACGCCGGCCAGGGTCTTGTCGGCCAAATGCGAGCCCGGCGGGATCATCACCTCCACATGCAGGCGCTTGGCCTTCGGGTCGCCTTCCAGATCGCTCGCCACCCGGTCGTATTCGAGCTTGAGTTCGCGGCGCAGGGTTTCCAGCAGCTTCCATTCGCCGCGCATCAGCAGGCGGTCGCCGACGCGCACTTCTTCCTGGCGCGGCAGCGCCACCAGCACGCCATCGCGAATGATTTCCAGCAGGAAGGCGTCGCCGAAGCTGGTCGGCACCACTTCGGAGCCGCGCTTGCCGATGGTCGGCGACTTCTCCGGCACCAGCAGCTCCACCACGAAGCGGCCGCTGTGGTCGTCGTCGTCCAGCTCGGGGATGCCGAGGTCCGGCAGCAGGAAGCGCCGCATCAGCATCAGATACGCAGTGCCCACGACCACGAAGATCACGCCGAGCTGCGCGAACTCGAACAGCTCGAAGCCCGGCTGGCCCGACTTGCGCGCCAGCGAGTCGACCAGCAGGTTGGTGGAGGTCCCGACCAGGGTGCAGATGCCGCCGAACTGCGCAGCGAAGGACAGCGGGATCAGGTATTTCGACGGCGCCCGGCGGTTGGCGATGCAGGCCGCGATCACGATCGGCAGGAACACCGCCACCGCCGCGGTGTTGTTGACGAAGGCGGAGATCAGCGAGATGGACAGCATCATCACCAGCGCGAACAGCCAGCTCCAGCGGATCCGCGCCAGCGCGTTGCCCATGCCGCGCAGGATGCCGCTGCGCTGCAGGCCGGCGCTGAGCACGAACATCGCCGCGACAGTGATCGTGGCCGGGCTGCTGAAGCCCGACAGCGCCTGCTGGGTGTTGAGCACACCGGTGACCAGCAGCGCGCACAGCGCGAGCAGCGCCACCACGTCCACGGGCAGTTTTTCGCTGATGAACAGCGCCACCGCGCTGCCCAGCACCAGCAGGGTGATCAGCAGGTCGGCACTCATGCGGCGGACGCCACCCGTGCGCAGGGCGGCCGGGCCGCGGAGGGCACAGGCGAAGCTTCCGGTTTCATCGGGACTCCCACACGACGCAAGCACATGCCAGGCAGCCCATGCCGGGCGGGCATGCGGGCTGCGAACCACGGCGGACACGCCGCCGCGACGACAACGGTGCGTCCGACGCACCGCGACCGGAGGATGCGCATGCACCTCCCGGGGACGGATACGATACCCCATCGCATGCGCGCGGCGTCCAGACCCGTGCATGTCGGCCCGCAGTGAGCGGCAACCCTTGCAGAACACTGCACATTGCATGCAGATCGACGCATGAAGCCCGCCTGATGGGCGCGCGGCAGCATCGCCTGCCGTACTCGCGCCTTCCCCGCCACCGCCACACGAGACCCGCATGCCGGACAGCGCCACCCTCTGGGACCTGCTCACCGCCGATGCCACGCGCTGGCGGCTGGCGCTGTTCGCCGCGGTCCTGCTGACGCTGGCGCTGCTGGAAGCCCTGCGCCCGGGGCCGAACCCGCCCCTGCGCCGCGGCCGGCGCTGGCCGGCGCACCTCGGCCTGGCACTGATCGACACCGCCGTCGCCCGGCTGCTGCTGCCGGCCGGGGCCGCGGGCGCCGCGCTGTGGGCACAGGCGCAGGGGTTCGGCCTGTTCAATGGGCTCGAAGACATGCCCGGCACCGCGCTCCCGCTGTGGCTGGAATGGACGCTCGGCCTCCTGCTGCTGGATCTGGCGATCTACTGGCAGCACCGCTGGCTGCACGCCGTGCCGTGGCTGTGGCCGCTGCACCGCACCCACCACACCGACACCACGCTCGACGCCACCTCCGCGCTGCGTTTCCATCCGCTGGAGATCGTACTGTCGCTGCTCTACAAGATGGCGCTGGCCGTCGCGCTGGGGCTAGAGCCGGCGCTGGTGCTGGCCTTCGAGGCGCTGCTGTCCAGCTTCGCGCTGATCACCCACGCCGACCTCGCCCTGCCGCCGCGGCTGGACCGCGCCCTGCGCCGGGTGTTCGTCACCCCGGCGATGCACCGCATCCATCACAGCACGCACATGGATGAGCAGCACCGCAACTACGGGTTTCATCTGAGCGTCTGGGACCGGCTGTTCCGCAGCTATGCGGCCGAGGCGCGCGACCAGCCGCAGGCCTTCGGCGTGGCCGGCACCTCGGTGGCACGCGCCACCGGCCTGTGGGCGCTGCTGCGCGAGCCCTTCGCAGGCACGCGCCCGCCCACGCAGGACGCGCCCACGGACGACGCGCACTGACGCGCACGCTACCCTATGCACATGCAGAGTGTGCCCCCGCAGGACAACCCCCACGCCCTGCTGCAACGCGTGTTCGGCCATGCCGGCTTCCGCGGTCAGCAGCAGGCCATCGTCGAACACCTGGCCGACGGCGGCGACGCCCTCGTGCTCATGCCCACCGGCGGCGGCAAGTCGCTGTGCTACCAGGTGCCCTCGCTGCTGCGCGACGGCACCGGCCTGGTCATCTCGCCGCTGATCGCATTGATGCAGGACCAGGTCGAAGCCCTGCGCCAGCTCGGCGTGCGCGCCGAGTTTCTCAATTCCACACTCGATGCGGACACCGCGCAGCGCATCGAACGCGCGCTGCTGGCCGGCGAGCTCGACCTGCTCTACGTCGCGCCCGAGCGCCTGCTCACCCCGCGCTTCCTCTCGCTGCTCGACCGCGCGCGCATCGCGCTGTTCGCCATCGACGAGGCGCACTGCGTCTCGCAGTGGGGCCACGACTTCCGCCGCGAATACCGCGAACTCACCATCCTGCACGAGCGCTGGCCCGAGGTGCCGCGCATCGCGCTCACCGCCACCGCCGACCCGCCCACCCAGCGCGAGATCGCCGAGCGCCTGCAGCTGGAGGACGCGCGCTGGTTCGTCAGTTCCTTCGACCGCCCCAACATCCGCTACACCGTGCTGGAGAAATCCGACGGCCGCCGGCAGCTGCAGGATTTCCTGCGCGCGCACCAGGGCGAGGCCGGCATCGTGTATTGCCTGTCGCGGCGCAAGGTGGAGGAGACCGCCGAGTTTCTGGCCGGCCACGGCTTCAAGGCCCTGCCTTATCACGCCGGGCTCGATGCCGCGATCCGCGCGACCAACCAGCGTCGCTTCCTGCGCGAGGACGGCATCGTGATGGTGGCCACGATCGCCTTCGGCATGGGCATCGACAAACCCGACGTGCGCTTCGTCGCGCATGTGGACCTGCCCAAGTCGCTGGAAGGCTATTACCAGGAAACCGGCCGCGCCGGCCGCGACGGCGAGCCGGCCGAAGCCTGGCTGAGTTACGGCTTGGGCGATGTGATGCTGCTCAAGCAGATGATCGAGCAGTCCGAAGCGGCCGAAGAACGCAAACAGGTGGAGCGGCGCAAGCTCGATCAATTGCTCGGCTACTGCGAAACCCTGCGCTGCCGCCGCCAGGTTCTGCTGGCCGGTTTCGGCGAGGACTACGAAAACCCCTGCGGCAATTGCGACAACTGTCTGCACCCCGCCGACACCTGGGACGCCACCGACGCCGCGCGCAAGGCGCTGAGCGCGGTCTACCGCACCGGCCAGCGCTTCGGCGTGGCCCACCTGATCGACGTGCTGCGCGGCAGCGAGAGCGAGCGCATCCGCCAGTTCGGCCACGACAGCCTCAGCGTCTACGCCATCGGCAAGGATCTCGACGCCAACACCTGGCGCAGCGTGTTCCGCCAGCTGGTCGCCAATGGCCTGCTCGACGTGGACATCGAAGGCTACGGCGGCCTGCGCCTGTCCGCCGCCAGCCGCAGCGTGCTGACCGGCGGCGAGACCGTACGCCTGCGCAAACCCACCAAACGCAGCAAGACCCGCGACCGCGACGGCACCCCACGCCCGCAGATCGACATCGCCCCCATCGACCGCCCCCTGTTCGACGCCCTCCGCGACTGGCGCGCCCGCACCGCCCGCGAACAGAACGTCCCCGCCTACGTCATCTTCCACGACGCCACCCTGCGCACCATCGCCAGCGAACGCCCCCTCACCCGCCAGGCCCTCGCCCGCATCGGCGGCGTGGGCGGGGCGAAGCTGGATCGCTACGGTGAGGAGGTGTTGGAGGTGGTGGAGGAATACGGGTGACACCCGGCGCGCCCTCCCACGGGGCATCGCTGCGCACAGCTTCCTCGCATGGCGCATCGTAGGGTGGCGGTGAGCGCAGCGAACCCCACCATGACGGCGCCTCGTTCGGCCGGATGAGCTCGTCAGCTACAGAAGCCAGGAATAGTGGGTATCGACGTCGTTCTGCATGGCGATGGTGGGGTTCGCTGCGCTCACCGCCACCCTACGCACGTGGATTTTTTTGGGATACGCTGGCCCCACCCCACGCGCCGCCACGCCTCCGGCTTGGGGCCCGATAGAAGTTAGCCTGCAACCACACTCTCAGCAAATGAACATATGGAAAACATCATTCTCAGCGGGATGCTCGACGAATTTAGGAACAAGCACTCTTTTCAAGGAGAAAAGGATGAATCGTTGTTCGAGAAGTTTTCGAACTACTGTATTTTAAAGAATGATCACTACGATTCCTTTGACTTCGAAAAAGTATCCACAGGCCAATGCGTCGGGGTCGACGGCGTAGCCATATCAATCAATGGGATATTGGTCGACGACCTTGACGAGGCCGCATTACTTACCCAATCGCAGTTCGACGCAAAGTTCATTTTTGTACAGACAAAGACGTCAACGTCATTCGACATGGGTGACTATCTAAAGTTCATAAATACTATAAAAGCTTTTTTTGGAAAAAACGAAAATTCCATCCCCAACGAACTTGCTGCCCGCTATCACATTAAGAATCGAATTTACGCCCAAGCGGCCAAGATGCGATCCCTGCCAGATATATCTGCCCATTACATATACGCAGGGGACTATCAACTCTCTGACACCAAACTAGAAAGTCAAATCAAGGATGAGGACAGTTGGTTTAAACAACAAAATTATCTTTGCTCCTCATTTGCATCAAGAATAATTGACGGAAAATCAATATCCAAAACTTACCGGGAAACCCAAAACGACACCGTACAACGCATTCCTTTTCAGCGTCACTTAGCACTGCCTCCGATCAACGGCGCGCAGTCAGCATATCTCGGAGTCATGGCATGCAATGATTTCATTCGGATGATTGAGAAAGAAAACGGAGAACTCAACAAAGGACTTTTTGTTGACAATGTACGGGATTTTCTTGGCGAGAAAGCACCCGTGAACGAAGATATTGCTAAAACTATTTCCGACGAACTCGAGCGCGATAAATTTGCTATTTTGAACAATGGCGTAACCATTGTCGCAAAGCGCGTCGTTCCTTCTGGAGACTTTTTTGAAATAGCTCAGTTTCAGGTCGTGAACGGCTGCCAAACAAGCAATGTTCTTTATAAGAGCCGCTCAAATCTGAGCGACAATATGTATATAACTGTCAAGTTGATAGAAACCTCTGACATTGATTTATCAGGAAGAATAATTGCAACAACAAACAGCCAGTCCGAAATAACCAAAGAAGCATTTGCAACAATTAAGCCTTACCATAGAATTTTGGAAGACTATTTCAATGCAATGCGACTCAAAGGATATTCTTATTATTACGAGCGAAGGCCGCACCAATTTGATGACGCATCTGGGATTACCCAGCAAGAAATTGTCTCAGCACCACTTCTCATTAAATCATTTGTTTCACTTGCCCTTGAAGAGCCCCACAAAGTTCATTATTACTACGGAAGCCTACTCAGAGAGTACACACGGGACGGCGGAGTTAGCCGATTGTTTGATGACAGTGAAAGTCCCGGGCTTTACTTCGCGGCCCATCACATTGTTGCTCTAACGAGACGACGCGCAGCCACACCACTGGAACGCGCCTGGGCCTATCACTTGGCTTTTCTTATCAAACGTGAAATCGCACCACAACTAAAACAAGGGAACAAGATATCTGACAAGAACTTTATGCAACTTCTCACCTCAATAGATCAAAAATTTGATCATGCCTACAAGCTTTCGATCCAAGCCCTGAAGGAACTAAACCCTGCCAAAGACGAGAACAGAACCCCATCTGTAACCAAGAAACTTGTTGATAGGCACCAGAAGATCTTGAACAGGGAATCTTATAAGACACCATCAACGGAGCCCGCGAATGAGCCACAAGCATCCATATCCTTACCGAACGGCAACTACATTGGCGTTCTTCAAAAAGTCGAGCCCGGATTTCTGATGATCAAGTACGGTCCATTCATCATCTCCACGCCGGCAAATAATGGAACTACCGCCCCATCCCTTGGTACGCGCATTCAGTTCACCATCAAGGATGGAAATGCATCAATTTCAGTTGCACTCTAATAAACGCCTATGTATTTCCCATGCAACGCAGCTCGCCACAGATGAAAAATTGGAATCTATCTTATACTTGCCTTATGCCTTATCTTACTGCCTGGCACTCGTTCCACGCTTGACCCTTCTGACCTCATCCACACCAGTCTTCCAGGCCGGCTATTAATTAATCCCGAGGCCATGCCTCGGCCGGATGTTACCAAGGGCAATGGCACCACAATGGATGCACACCCCACGCACCGCGTGCGACGGATGGCGCAGCCGAACATCCGGCTGCGCCATCGTTCCGTCACGGCCGTTCGATGTCGTTCACCGACCTCGCGCAGGAGGCAAAGCCCGAATTCGCCATGCCGAGCGCGATGTTGCGGGTGCACAGGGCCGGCGAGCCGCTGATGCCGAACTGCGCACCATCGCCGCCGGTCATGACGTTGTTGCTCACCTGCGCATCGCTGCCGTCGATCTGGATGGCCACCGCGAAGCCGCCTGCGTTCGGCGCGAGGCCAATGATCTCGTTGCCGTGCACCACCGCATTGTTGGAGTAGTCCACACGGATGCCCCAGATGCGGCTGTTGCCCGATGCGCCGGACATCAGGTTGTTGGCGATGACATTGCCGGTGGACGGGACGCCGGGCTGGAACGCGGTCACGGTGATGTTGCGGGCATAGTCCAGCCCTGTGGCGGCGCGTCCTGCGAGGATGCGATTGCCGACGATCCTGGAATGACTGCCCCACAGCGTGATGCCGTCGTAGCGTGCGCCGACGATGTCGTTGTTGACGATCTCCACCCGCTCGCTGCCCGGCGAGAACACGATGCCGGTGGCGAAGTCGAGCAGTTTGCAGTTGCGCACGGTCACGTCGGTCACCGGCCCGAACCCGCCGGCGCTGATGGCGATGGCGTCGTTGCCGGGGTCGACATGACGCACGCCGCGGCCGCGGCAGTCCAGCGTGACGCCGCTGGCATTGATGTTGAATGCGCCGCCCACCAGCCCGGTGTCGACGCTGTCGCGCAGGCAGTAATGCCCCGGCGCATTGAGATCGGCAGGCAGCGTGTCGATCCACTGGGTGCAGGCCGTGGCCTGTGCCTGCGCAGGCAGCGCGAGCGCGGCAAGGAGCATGGAGAAGGCAATGGAAGCGGTCTTGGTCATGTGAGTCCCTGAGTGCGATGGAGGAGCCTGGGGAGCGCCCCGAACGGGCACCGCCGACGGACACCGGCGGTCGCAGGCGTCGTCAAACGGTGGGGTCGGACAGGGCGTCGGCCCGAGGGGCGTCCTGCGTGGAGAACGCGCATGCCCCGTCGTGCCGAACCGACAGTGTGCGATCGAGGCGTATCAGGGCCTGCGATCAGGCATGTCTGTGTGCGTCATCCATGGCCACCGCAGCCTGCAGAGGTACTGCCAATGGAAAGGGCAGAGGCGTGAGCCACTTCGACATGCGAATCCGCGCCACCTCTGCACGAAGCGCGAACGCACTCCTGCCCGTGCACCATGGCGTCACCGGGAAAAGTTGCAGATGAAACTTCATGCCGCTCGGCAGGCGTGCGTCTGGCAGACGCACAACCGCAACACTCTGCATCTCGAACACGCCTGGAAACCGACTGTCACGTTTGCTGCACCGCGGCGCGCACGCGGTCACCGAATCCATCGGCATGTGGATATGCCGAGCGCGGCATCGCTCGATGCCGTGTCGAGCGGAATCCGGCTTTTCACGGTGCGCTGAGCGCGCTTTTTCTCGGTTAGACTGCCCGCCCCTGCACGCCGAAGGTTCGGCTCCCCCACCAGGGACACGGTCGGCGCGCCCGTTCCATTGCATGGGCGTGCCGACTGCGAAACGGCCGGTTGCGCGCCGCTTCGCGGAGACGACCTTCCACGGTTGACTCGACGGGCTGATCCGGACGGATTCATCCAAACGGATTCATCCAGATGGGATGACCCACACGGGATGCCCCACATCGACCGCCGCAGGAGTTCCGACACGCCCCATGCGCCGTCGGTATTCGGGAAGGAACGGACAACACCATCCACTCTGCTTAAGGACAACCATGAAGAACCATCGCAATTCCCTCCGGCTCGGCCTTCTGGCCGCAGGCATCGCCGCCAGCGCGATCGCCACGGCCGGCAACGGCGTGCCCGCTCTGCAGGCTGCCGGCGCCAAGTCGAAGCTCGCCACCATCGCGGCCGAGAGCGACCGCCTGCCGGTCGTGTCGCTGACCTCGACCATGGGCGATGTCGGTTTCGAGATTTTCGACGGCAAGACCAAGCGCGTGAACCTCGCGTCGCTGCCGAAGGACGCCACCGACGCCATCGTCTATGTCGATGTCGACAGCGTCGACCTGAACAGGAAGAAGACCCAGGCCACCCTCAACCTCGCCCGCGACCTGGGCTGGGTCGTCATGGCCGAGAGCAGCAGCTGGGACGTGCAGCGCCTGCACGCCTTCATCGCCACGTACTTCCCGGGCACGAGCACCAAGGGCCTGCAGAACGTGGCCGTGCGCATCGGCTCCTACAAGGGCCGCTCCATCGCGACCGACCTGACGCCCTCCGAGGCCGCGGTCGAAGTGGGCATCGATTACCTGCAGACCTCCGAAGCGAAGGCGCTGGCGCGCAACGACTTCTCCATCAAGGCCATCGCGCCGGGCAGCAACTACGCCTGGTTCGCCAACAACGCCTATCAGGCCACCGCCAGCAACCGCTGGGTCGGCACCCGCTACTACACCGTGGCGCTGAATCGCGATGTGGTGAAGGTGTGGAGAAGCACCAGCAACGGCACCACCGACTGCATCGTGTCCTGGCGCGGCAGCTCGACCGCGGGCGACTGGCTGACCAACATCACCAACCAGTTCGGCGGTTCCGCGCGCGTGCCGGGCGAATCGTCCACCAACACCGCCCGGATCGGCGTGGGCTATGCCAACCGGCTCAGCAGCTACCGTTCGGCCGTGAACGCCGTGGCCTGCAACAACACCTACCGGGTCACCGGCCACAGCCTGGGCGGCGCCATGGCGGAAGCCTACGCCTTCACCATCCGCTCCAAGCGCCCGAACATGGAAGCCTACAACCCGGCGCGTGTGGGCAATGCCAGCTTCCGCTCGCAGCTGGTGTCGTATCTCGGCAGCAAGGTCGAAGTGTTCTGCCGCAACCTCGACCCGGTGTGGACCGTGCCGATCGGCCTGGAGCACGTGGGCAGCAACAACGGCTGCACCTACTGGGGCAGCTCGGTCTCCGTGATCAACCCGGTCGCGAACCACTCCATGACCCTGTGGCTGTAACAGCCCTCGCGGCTGCCGGAACGTAAGTCCTCCGGCAGCCGGATGGAGCGGGTCACGTGGCGGGTGCAGGCCCGCCACGTCATGTCCTCCCCATCGTCGGACGGCAGGGCCTGGGCCATGAAGGCCAAGGCCCACAAACGCGAAACCCCCGGCGGCTGCCGGGGGTTTCGTCGTTGCGAGGCTGCGATGCGGGCCGGGCGTGTGACCAGACCGCTTCTTACCAGACCACTTCCGCCATCGAGCAGTTCAGGCCGGAGCCGATGCCGAGCAGGGCGATGCGGTTGCCCTTCTTCAGGCGGCCCATCTCGC
>ERZ1066122.389-NODE-389-length-46530-cov-38.916729_pt1 | contig 46530 bp, 43 predicted proteins | sample MGYA00382769_ERZ1066122 | MGnify/ENA primary metagenome ERZ1066122 (study PRJEB33369, sample SAMEA5778352) | biofilm metagenome | biome: Industrial cooling water; feature: Water cooling tower basin; material: Biofilm | place: United Arab Emirates | collected... | reverse complement strand
CCAGGCCGGACTGCGCCTGCTCGGCGGCGATCTCCTTCTCGCGCTCCGGCGAGACGAGCCTGCGCTTGAGCCAGCCGCCGAGGTCGTCGAAGTAGGTGTAGGCGACGGGCACCACGATCAGCGTCAGCATGGTGGAGGTGATGAGGCCGCCGATCACCGAAGAACCCGCGAATGGACCCCTGGCGCTCAGGGCCGGCGAGATGGCGCGAACTCGACCGGGCTACTCGCGTGGAGATCCCACACCACCTGCGGTTCGTCATCACCCAGCCGAGTCCACAGCACATGCATCCCAGCCGTCGAATCGCCAGTAAGGCGTGCGACTTGGCCTGGCAGATCCCCGGGCATCTTCGACAAGAACCCACCGAGTGCGGCAACGGCTCGAAGCGGCGCAGCAGCACGAGCGATCAGTTCCCGCGCGAGTGAATCCCAGATGGGAGGGCCATAGGCTACCGTTCGGCCTTTGACGCCGGCGGCCGTCGCGATCGCTCTGGTGGCGACCCGCTCGATGAAAAGCGGACGCCGCTGGTGTAGCCACACCACCACCCCGATCAAAGCGATGCCACCGGGTTCCCGCTCCCAGGACTGCTTGATCAGCCCGCCTGGTACGGGCTCCCCCTTCAAGAGCGCGTCCCCAACCGCGAAGGGAAGCCGTACCACTCGTTCATCCGCGGAGACCGCATAGTACCACGTTGTGGCAGTGAGGCCCGGCGGGCGCTGAATCCCCGGGAAGAGCGGCGCGGTTGCATCGATCGCGCAGACGAAGCCGCGCAGCTCGAGCACCGCTTGGTGCAGATCCTCCACCGGCAGCCCTGTGTCTCGTGCAAGGCGGGCGAACGGCGCAGCCCATTCCTCGGGCGCCTCCAGCAGAGGAGGCCACGGGTGGGTACGGCGCACCGCGAACACTTCCTCGCACGCGCGCCTGACCTCGGCGTGGTCGGTGACCAGATCACGCAGCAGAAGCAGATCGACGAGATCGCGGAACCGGTCGTTCCGCCACTCCGGCAGCGCCGGGCGTGAGACGGCGTGCAGCTTCTGCGCGATGTGGCACGCAAGCGACAGGCACGGTACCGCGGAGGGACCCTGCAGGCCGAACTCGGTCAACTCCACGGCGTCGATCAACTCGACCCGGACGCCCTCCAGCTCCGGTGGGCTGACATCGACCTGCACGCTCCCCCACGGCTTTCCCAGGTAGCTGAGCGCGACTTCCACGCGGACAGCTTCGTTGGGCATGGTGTGAGGCTCTCGCTTCAAGCGGAAGCCGAAGTTCTGATACGGCTCCGCGAAGGCGATTGCCAGACGGTCGAGAGGTTCGAACGGCCCGGTCAGGACGAGGTCCAGATCTCGCGTGGCGCGCGCGGCGGAGCGGAGCCGCAGCTCCAGAGCAACGCCGCCCTTCACGGTGAACCTCGGCCCCTCGCCAACGAAACCAGCTCGTTCGAGCGCGCCGGCGATCACCATGAACGACACCCAATTTCGCACCCGGGGCGGCGCCACCCCGTTCGCTCGTGCGTATTGGTCGACCAGCTTCGTGAGCAGACGTGCCGACTTCGGCGGCGACTTCATCCGCCCGTGCATTCCCTGAGCGCCTGCCCCCGCGCGGGCGTGAGGAAGCCCTTCGCCACCGCGTCGTCGATCGCCTGCTTCACCAGGGCGGCGCCCAGCGCCGTCAGGTGGCAATCGAGAATCGCCCGGGCCGGTGTGGTGATCGGCAAGCCGCGGTGCACCGTCATCTCATCAGCGTCGAGATCCTGGCGATGAACAGCCAGGTGCGGCGGCGCCGCCCGATTGGTGCGATACCGCTGCGGGACGGTGATGTGAACCCGAGCGGGGTTGACGTCGCTCAGCTCGTAGAGCTGCAGCGCCGATTCGTGCGACACCACCGCCGTGATCCCGCGCGGCCACAGCACGGCCTCCATGTAGCTGTCCAGCTCGGTTTCCGGGAAGTGCGTGAGCCGATACACGCCGTGGCTTACCCGGCGCACCGCCCCACGCCGCTCCATCATCAGCAGCGCCTGCGGATTGACCCCGCCTTCGCGTGCCTGCGCGGTAGTGACGAATCCAAACTGGTCGACCGCCATCTCGAAGACGTCGACATAGGTGCGGCTTGGCATGCACGAATGCTAGCCTTGTGTTAGGTTTCGTGCAAGGCGCACTCCTACCCCGGCTGTCGGCTGTCGGTCGTCAGTCAACGGCAACGGCAACCCCTCGTTCCCAGCCCAGGGGTGAGGGGTTGCCGTTACCGACAGCCGACAGCCGCGGTGAAGGGCGGAGCGGCGGGGCTGCCGCTCAGTCGCCCCAGACCGGCTCGGGCGCCAGGCCGGACTGCGCCTGCTCGGCGGCGATCTCCTTCTCGCGCTCCGGCGAGACCAGCCTGCGCTTGAGCCAGCCGCCGAAGTCGTCGAAGTAGGTGTACGCCACCGGCACCACCACCAGCGTCAGCATGGTGCTGGTGATCAGCCCGCCGATCACGGCGCGCGCCATCGGGGCGCGGAAGCCGCCGCCCTCGCCCAGCGCCAGCGCGATGGGGAGCATGCCGAAGATCATCGCCAGCGTGGTCATCATGATCGGGCGCAGCCGCACGGCGCCGGCCTCGATCAGCGCCTCTCGCCTCGCCATGCCGGCCATGCGCCGCTCGTTGGCGTTGTCCACCAGCAGGATGGCGTTCTTGGTGACCAGCCCCATCAGCATGATGACACCGATCATCGACATCATGTTGAGCGTGTCGTTGGTCAGCAGCAGCGCCAGCAGCACGCCCACCAGCGAGAGCGGCAGACTGAGCATGATGGCCATCGGCTGGGTGAAGCTCTCGAACTGGCTGGCCAGGATCAGGAAGATCAGGATCACGGCCAGCAGGATCGCCTCCAGCACGTAGCCGGCGGTCTCCTCCATCGCCTCGGTCTCGCCGCCGAGCTGGATGCTGTAGCCGGGCGGCACGTCCAGCCGGTCGATACGCTCGCGGATGGCACCGGACGCCTCGGAGACCGAGAGCTCCGCCGTGGTGCCGGCGTTGATGTTGGCCACGCGCTGCAGCCGCAGCCGGTCGATCTGGCTGGGCGCGGTGCCCGGCACCACGCGCGCGACCTGCCCCAGCGGCACGGTCACCGCCGAGCCGTCCTCGCCGCGGCGGCTGGTGGCCAGCGGCAGCATCTGGAGGTTCTCCACCGAGGTGCGCTGCTCGGGCGCCACCTGCACGACCACCTCGCGCTCCTCGCCCGTGGGGTCCTCCCAGCGGGTCACCGTCTGGCCGGCGAGCACCGGCCGCACGGTGCTGGCGATCTGGCCGATGTCCAGCCCGACCTCGTTGGCGAGGTCGCGATTGACCTCGATGCGGTACTCCGGCCGCGGCTCGCCGAGCGAGCTCTGGATGTCCACCACGCCCGGGATCTGGCGCATCTCGGCCAGCACCAGGCGCGAGAGCTTCTGCAGCTCGTTGACGTCGGCGCCGCGGATCTGCACCTGCAGCGGCGCCTGCGCGCCGCCCACGCCGCCGGCGTCGAGCACCGCGACCTCCACCCCGAAGATCTTCTCCAGCCGCTCGCGGGCGGCCACCATCAGCTCGTCCTGCGAGCGCTCGCGCTCGGCCGCCTCCACCAGCCGCACATAGACGTTGCCCTGGCGCACCGTGCCGGTGGCGCCGGCGCCGACGGTGGTGTAGGTGTAGTCCACCCCGGGCAGCGCGCGCAGCGCGGCCACGATCTGCTCGGCCTTGCCGCGGGTGTACGCCAGCGAGCTGCCCTCGGGCGTCTCGAAGGAGATCTCGAACTGCGACTGGTCGCTGTCGGGCATGAAGCCGCCGCCGATCAGCGGGAAGAGCGCGAAGGCGCCGACCAGGGTGGCGGCGGCGACGGCGAGCGTGGTCTTGCGGTGCCCGAGCGCCCAGCCGATCACGCCGCGGTAGCGCTCGGCCTGAGCGTCGAACCACGTGTTGAAGCGCGCGATCAGCCGCGTCACCGGGTTGCCGCCCTGCGCGCCGTGCACGTGCGGGTTCACGCCCCACCACGCCGAGAGCATGGGCGTCAGCGTGAAGGAGACGAAGAGCGAGACCAGCACCGCCCACGCCACCGTCAGCCCGAACTGGTAGAAGAAGCGCCCCACGATGCCGCCCATGAAGGCGACCGGCACGAACACCGCCACCGTGGCGAAGGTGGTGGCCATCACCGCCAGGATGATCTCGCGCGTGCCGTGCCCCGCGGCGGTGAAGTGGTCCTCCCCCTTCTCGCGGTGGCGCACGATGTTCTCGATGACGACGATGGCGTCGTCGATCAGGATGCCGATGGCCAGCGACAGCGCCATCAGCGTCAGGTTGTTCAGGGTGAAGCCGAGCGCGTTCATCAGGATGAACGCACTGATCACCGAGACCGGCAGCGCCAGCGAGGTGATGGCGGTCGCCTTCCAGTCGTTCAGGAAGAGCATCACCACGATCACGGTGAGCAGGGCGCCCAGGATCAGCTCGTGGATCACGCTCTCCACCGAGTTGCGGATCCAGACGCTGTTGTCGCGCACCACCTGCAGCCGCGTGCCCTCGGGGAGCGACTCACGGATGCGCGCCACCGCCTCGTTGACGCCGTCGGCGACCGCCACGGTGTTGGCGCCGGAGACCTTGAGGATGTCCAGCGAGACGGCGCGCTGCCCGTTGACCAGCGCCAGCGAGCGCTCCTCCTCGGTGGCGTCCTCCACGCGCGCGACGTCGCGCAGGCGGATGGGGGTGCCGTCGCGGTTGGCGACCACCACCTCCTCGAACTGCCGCACGTCGGTGATGCGGCCGGTGACGCGCACCAGTTGCTCGGCGTTGCCGGCCTCCACGCGGCCGGCCGGGACCTCCAGGTTCTGCGCCTGCAGCGCGCCCATCACCTCGGGCACGGCGACGCCCAGCGCCTGCAGCCGGTCGGCGAGCAGGAAGACGCGCACCTCGCGCTCCAGCCCGCCGGCCAGCCGCACCTCGCCCACGCCGGAGACGTCCTCGATGGCGCGGCGGATCTGCTCGTCGGCCAGCGCGGTGAGCCGCACCAGCGGCGTGCTGTTGCTGGAGAGCGCCAGCGAGATGATCGGCTCGCTGGAGGGGTCGAACTTCTGCACCAGCGGCGGCTCGATGTCCTGCGGCAGGTCACGGCGGATGGCGTCCAGCTTGTCGCGGACGTCCTGCGCCGCCTGGTCCACCTCGCGGTCCAGGTCGAACTCCACGATCACCAGCGAGACGCCCTCCAGCGAGTTGGAGGTGATGCGGTCCACCCCCTCCACGGGGTTGAACGCCTCCTCCATGCGCTCGGTGATCTCGCGCTCCACCGTCTCGGGGCTGGCGCCGGGATAGACGGTCTGCACCACGACCACCGGGATGTCCACGTCCGGGAACTGGTCGATCGGCAGGCGCCGGTAGCCGAAGAGGCCGAGCACCACCAGCCCCAGCATCATCATGGTGGTGAAGACCGGGCGGCGGATCGCCAGCCCGCTCAGCCCACCGTACTTGTGGTCGGACATCTCTACTTCCCTTCCTGCGCCGCGGCCTGCGGTGCCGCGACGCGGACCTTGGTGCCCGCCTGGATGTCGGTGGAGGGCGAGACCACCACCTGCTCGCCGGCCTGCACGCCGCGCTCGATGGCGACCACGCCGCGCGCGGCGTCGCGCGCGCCCGTCGTCACCGGCCGGCGCACCAGCTGGCCACCCTGCACCACGAAGACGTGCGCCTCCGCGCCCTGGCCGCGCACCGCGGCCTCGGGCACCACTACCGCCTGCTGCGCGCCCTCGGAGAGCACGCGCCCGGTGGCGAACAGCCCGCCGACCAGCTCGCGCTTCGGGTTGGGGAGCCGCAGGTACACGCCCAGCTTGCGGGTGGCCGGGTCGGCGGTGGGCTCGATGCGCGCCACGGTGCCGCGGAACTCGCGCCCCGGGTAGGCGTCCAGCGTGAAGGTGGCCGGCTGCCCTACGCGCACCCTGGCGGCCTCGTCCACCGGGATCTGCCCGGCCAGCTCCAGCACGCTGGAGTTGACCACGGTGAACAGCGTCTGCCCCGGGTTCACCGCCTCGCCCTCGTTGACCTGCCGCTTGCTGACCTCGCCCGCGAAGGGCGCGCGGATGGTGGTGCGGCCGGCCGCCTCGCCGGCCGCCGTCGCCTGCGAGCGCGCCGCGGCGAGCTGCGCCTCGGCCGCCTCGTACTGCGTCTGCGCGCCGCGGAACTCGATCTCGCTCATGGCGCCCGCCTGGTACAGTGTGCGCGCCGATTCCAGCTGCCGCCGCGCCAGCGCCAGCCCGGCCTGCGCCGCGGCAACACCGGCCTGCGCGCCCGCCGCCTGACTGCGGATGCCCTGCGCGTCGATGGCGGCCATCACCTGGCCGCGGGCGACCGGCTGGCCACGGTCCACCCGCAGGCCGACCACGGTGCCGGGCACCTGCGCGCGGACGTCGGCGGTCTGCGCCGGGTCCAGCGAGCCGGTCAGCACCACGCCGGCGGCCAGCTCGGTGAGCTGCGCGGCGGCCACGTCCTGCGGGGCGAGCACCACCACGTCGTCCGCCGGCTTGCTCTCCTCGGCCTTGCTGTCGCCGCCGCAGGCCGTGGCGCCGAGTGCCAGGGTCAGCACCGCGGCCGCGGCCGCACGGCGGCCAGTCCCTCGATATGCGTTCATGTCCGTCCGTTACTGGAGAGTGGTGGTCGGTTCCGTGCCCGTTCCCCTGCCCGTGCCCGGGGCCGCGGGTTCGGAACGGCCGGGCGCGGGCAGGGGCACCGCGGCTGCGCCGCTGGGCACGGGCACGGAACCCCGGGGCGCCGGCAGGGCGGCATCGCTGCCGCCCACCGTCGCCCGCGCGATGCCGGCCTCGGCGATGTAGTAGTCCGCCAGCGCCTGCACCAGGTTGGTGCGCGCCTGCAGCAGCGCCAGCCGCGCGTCGCTGACCTCCAACTGCGTGGCCAGCCCCTGCTCGTAGCGCAGCACCGTCAGGTCGTAGACGCGCTGCGCCATCTCCACCGTGCGCTGCCGCGCGCCGATGGCGCTGCGCGCGCGCTCGCGCTCGCCGCGTGCCTGCTCGTACTGCAACTGCACGCTCTCGCGCAACTGGCTGGTCTGCAGCCGCGCCTGCTCCAGCTCCAGGCGCGCCTGCGCGAGCTCCGCGAGGCGGCGGCCACCGGTGAAGATGGGGATCTGCACGCCGACGCCCGCCGTCCAGTCGGTGCGCCAGTTCCCGCTGAAGTCGGTCAGGCCCGTGGGAAAGAGCTGGCGGCCGTAGTTCATCTGCAGCCCCAAGCTGGGCAGGAAGTTGCCGCGCGCGATGCGCACCGCCTGCTCCCGCATCGCCACCTGCCGCTCGGCCGCGCGCACGGCGGCGCGCTGCGCCACCAGCAGCTCGGGCGAGACGACGGCGGTGTCGCCCGTCACCGACGGCGGCTGCAGCGGCGTGGTCAGCCGCACCGGCTGCGTCAGCGGCAGGTCCACCAGGCGCTTCAGGTTGAGCAGCGCCAGCTCGGCGGCGTTGCGCGCCTGCACCAACTGCGGGCGCAGGTTCTCGGCCTCCACCTCGGCGCGCAGCACCTCCAGCTCGCTGGCGCGGCCCGCGCGCAGGCGCAGCCGCTCCTGCTCCAGGAAGGCGTTCGCCTGGTCCAGCGCCGCCTGCGCGATCGCCTCCACCTGCTGCGCCAGCACCGCCTGGTAGTACGCGCTGCGCACCTGCAACTGGATCTCCGCCGTCTGCTCCGCCAACTGGAAGCGCGCCGCGTCGCGGAAGCTGCGCGCGATGCTCAGCGCCGCACCCACGCGGCCGCCGGAGTACAGCAGCTGCTGCCCGCTCAGCGAGGCGACGTAGGCGTGGGCGCGCCCGAAGGGCAGGTTGCCGAAGAGCTGCCCCAGCCCCTCCAGCCCCGCCAGCGGCGTGCGCCGCTCCAGGTAGCGAATGCGCTCCTCCAGCGACGCGGTACTGTCCGGCTCGAAGCGCAGCGAGTCCGGCAGCGTGAAGCCGCCGCCAGTGCTGAACACGCTCACGAAGGTGCGCGTGTAGCCCAGCGCCAGGTCCAGTTGCGGCAGCGCCGCCGCCCGCGCCGCCGTCACCTGCGCGTTCGCCAGCGACACCTGCGCGCGCGCCAGCCGGATCTCCTCGCTCTCGCCCAGCGCCCGCGCCAGCGCCGCCTCCAGGCTCAGCGGCACCGAGTCCGGCCGCACCGCCGCCTCCTGCGCCGCCAGCGGCCCCACTCCGGCCCCGGCCAGCAGCGCGACCGTCAGCAGCAGGCGCTTCATCCGCCCCGCCTCACGCCTGCTCGACCCCCGCTTGCTTGAACTCATCGTCCGTTTCCACGTGAACTTGACAGGTGCGAAGGTGCTCGATCGCCTCTTCCAGCGACTGCACCGCGTGCTCGTAGAACGTCTTCAGCCGCCGCACGCGCGCGTGCACCGCCGCGTCGTGCTGCGCCACCTGCTCACCCTCGGCCAGCAGGTCGATCAGCTTGCGCATGCGCTCGATGCGCCGGCTCAGCATGCGCGCCTCGGCGTCCGGCGCGATGCGGTAATAGTCCCGCCGGTCGCCCGGGTGGCTGACCCGTTCCAGCGCGCCCCAGTCCTCCAGCAGCCGCGCGTTCGTGCTCACACTCGCCTTGCTGACCAGCAGCTCCTCGGCGAGCTCGTCCAGCGAACGGGGGGTCGCACTGAGCAGCAAGCGCCCCAGGATCTTCCCGCTGATGCGCGGCGCACCATCGGCCTCCAGCAGCAAACCGACCTTCTCTACGAAGCTCTCTTCCAATCGATTCATTCCATCCTCGTCTCTGCGACCGCTCCAGCCGGGCACGCCGTTCCGCGACGCGCCGCGGCTGGAGCAGCGGGGAATCTAAGCCGTTTGCATCGTTTAGTAAATACTGAACGAATGATTACCATTCCTGCCGACGCGCCGGCGGGGCTCTTGCTGCAGCCGAGGCGAGGCTTCAGCTTGTGCCCGGCCGCCGCCAGGTGAGTGTGCAGGCCGGCGAATCGCCCCGGAACCGGACGAGGAGTGCAGAGCATGAGAACGTGGACGACGATGGTGGTGGGGCTGGCGCTCGTGGCGGCGGCGTGCTCGCGGGACGACGCGGCGCCGGAGCGGCGGGCGAGCGAGGAGAGGGCGGAGCCGCGCACAGAGATCCTGAGCGCGCAGGCCGAGCCGTGCAGCCCGGGCGCGTACGTGCACCCGCGCGGCCGTCTGACGCAGGGTGTGACGCTGTACAACGGGCCGGACCGCGCGCCGATGGGGCGCATCGTGACGGCTCCGACGCCGCATGCCTTCCCGACGGGCGACACGGCCATCGCCATCCAGGTGGTGCAGCCGCCGCGCGACACCTTCTGGATCCACGAGGTGGAGGTGATGTCGCCGGAGTGGTCGGTGAGCTGCGACGACAGCGCGGTGGTGAGGCAGGGGCAGTGAAGCAGGAATGCGGAAGTCGGAGTGCGGAATGAACGGCAACTGCACGGAGTTGCCGTTCATTCCGCACTCCGACTTCCGCAATCCGCATTGGGGGGAGGTGGAGGGTGGCGGAAGGGCCCCCGTGGTTGCGCCGCCGCGCGGCGCGCGCTAGATCGGTGGCGAGCCCCGCCCCCGCGCCCATCGGGCGCGCCCCGGCGCCGGGGGCCTTTCCGCACCGCAGCCCTGGGAGTCCGTGATGCGAACCGACCAGTACCTCAGCGAGGCCGAGCGCTACAGCGCGCACAACTACCATCCGCTGCCCGTCGTCCTCGCGCGGGGCGAGGGCGTCTACGTCTGGGACGTGGAGGGCCGCCGCTACCTGGACATGCTCTCCGCCTATTCGGCGCTGAACCAGGGGCACCGGCACCCGAAGATCGTACAGGCGCTGGTGGAGCAGGCCGGGCAGGTGACGCTGACCTCGCGCGCCTTCCACAACGACCGCATGGGCCCGTTCCTGCGCCGGCTCTGCGAGCTGGCCGGCTACGAGCAGGCGCTGCCGATGAACACCGGCGCCGAGGCGGTGGAGACGGCGATCAAGGCCGCGCGTAAGTGGGGCCACCGCACCAAGAACCTGGCCGAGCAGCGCGGCGAGATCATCGTCTTCGACGGCAACTTCCACGGGCGCACCACCACCGTGGTCAGCTTCTCCTCCGAGCCGGCGTACAAGGAGGGCTTCGGCCCGTTCACGCCGGGCTTCCGCCTGGTGCCCTATGGCGACCTGGACGCGCTACGCCGCGCCTTCCGCGACGAGACGATCGCGGTGCTGGTGGAGCCGATCCAGGGCGAGGCGGGCGTGGTGGTGCCGCCCGCGGGCTTCCTGAAGGGGGTGGCGGCGCTCTGCCGCGAGCACGGCGCGCTGCTGCTGGCCGACGAGATCCAGACCGGGCTCGGCCGCACCGGGCGGATGTTCTGCAGCGAATGGGACGGCGTGCGCCCCGACGTGCTGATCCTGGGCAAGGCGTTGGGCGGCGGCGTCTACCCGGTCTCGGCGGTGCTCGCCGACCACGCGGTGATGGACGTCTTCACGCCCGGCACGCACGGCTCCACCTTCGGCGGCAACCCGCTGGCGGCGGCGGTGGGGCTCGCCTCGCTGGACGTGCTCGTCGAGGAGCGGCTGGCCGAGCGCGCGGCGGAGCTGGGCGAGTGGTTCATGGACGAGCTGCGCGCCATCGACGCGCCGGCGGTGCAGGAGGTGCGCGGCCGCGGGCTGCTCATCGGCGTGGTGGTGCGCGAGGAGGCCGGGCGCGCGCGGCCGTACTGCGAGGCGCTGATGGAGCGCGGCATCCTGGCGAAGGAGACGCACGACCAGGTGGTCCGCTTCGCGCCGCCGCTGGTCATCACGCGCGCGCAGCTCGCGGAGGTGCTGCCCGCCATCCGCGAGGTGCTGCTGCACGACTTTGTCGCCGCCTCCGTCTGAGCCCCGCCACCCCGGAGGAGCCCATGCCCGTCTCGCCGCACGACCCGCCGGCCGAGGGCTGCCGCAAGGCGGTGGAGGCCGAGCGCGCCGCCTGCCGCAAGATCGCCGAGGACCACCTGCGCCTGCTGCTGGAGGAGCGCCACCTCGACCCCGCGTCCGTCGTCGAGGCGATCATCCGCCAGATCGACGCCCGCGCCCACCCGGGCCCCGGCAGCGGCTGAAGGGGAGCGGCTGCCGGCTGCCGGCTACCGGCTGCCAGCGAACCGCGCCTCACCCCCGGTGTTACGCGCCACCCCCTCTCCCGCCAGCGGGGGTGGGGGGTGAGGCCCGGCGTGGGTCAGCTTGGCCGTACGACCTCAAGCATGCGCCGAAAGCATGGCCGGCCCCATGTCCGCTGCAACCGGGTGTTCGGCCTCGCCTTGATCACCACGGCGGTGCGGCTCGCCACTTCCTTACGGCCAGAGCAGCGTGATCCCGGTGGCAATCCTGCCCGGGACTTGCCACTCGGACTGAACCTCCACCCGCACCGCAACGTAATCGCGCGACAACCCAGTCGAACCCGCCATGCACATGCGGCCTCCACTCCTGGCCACCGCCACTCCACCGCTCCAGGCTTGCGCCGACACCCGCATATGGAACCACGCGTCCAGCCCGTTCGATACCATACCGGTACCCAACTCCGCCCTGGACGAGGTACGGGGTACCACTGGAGGCACATCCGTTCTCGGAGAGAGGGCAATCGCCCGCGTTGTGGATCTCCGCGCGTGCGGCTCCGACCCAGAGGCTGGCGTGTTTCCCCGCGCCGATGCCGATGCGAACTCCGGTAGCACGCATAGCCTCGTTCCAGCTCCAGCCTCCCCCGGGCAGATTGCTCCCGTGCGTCAGGGCTATGTGGATGGGGTGTCGGTCGCCGGCGCCCACGTCCTGCTGAGCGACCACGGGCACCGCACACGCCCAAAGGGCAAGAAGCGCGATTGCAGCGAGCAGGCGGTGCATCGATCCCTCCTTCAGCAGGTCACGTCAGACAAGCGCCGCAGCGCGGTCCGGGGTTCCAAGTCGCGCGGCCGAACGACCCAAGCTCAGCGGTGCGGGGCAACAAAGTGCCGCGCGCAGAGCAAGATGGCGGTGGCGCCGATCACGGGCAAAGATGCCCTGCCCCGCATCCGCTGCAGCGCATGGTTCGGCCACACCCTCGCATACGGGCTCAGCTCTTTGGCTTCGGCTGGTAGCGAACCCCCGGGATGCTCTCGAAGTCGCTGTCCTGCGTCCACAGCACGGCGCCAAACGCCTGCGCGGTCGCCAGGATCACACTGTCGGCCAGCGGCAGCTTCTGCTCCAGCCCCAGCTTCGCCGCGCGGATTGCCAGCGCTACGTCCAGCTCCACGACCTCACCCTGCTGCATCAGCGCCGCAGCTTGCAGTGCTGCGTCCTCGCCCCGCTCGCGCAGCACATGCTTGAAGACCTCCAGAATGCTCAGCGCCGGCACCACCAGATGCTCGGCGTCCTCGATGGCCGCAGCGAAGAACTCCGCATTCGCGGCGTCCGCCAGGTACTCCAGCCAGCCGGAGCTATCCACCACGTTGCGCACGCTCGGCTTCATGTGGGGCTTCACAGCCGATCCGCCTCGCGCTCGAGGTTCGTCGGCATCCCCTGCAGCAAGCCGCGCAGCTCGCGTGCAGGTCGGAGCAGGATGAACTCGATGCGGTTCTCGTAGGGGATCACCTGCACCTGCTGGCCGGGCTGCAGGTTGAGCCGTTCGCGCACGGAGCGCGGGATGACGACCTGGTACTTGGGCGAGATGGTGACCTTCTCCACGGCAGCCTCCTTGATCGCGAGTGCGTCATACGCTATGCCCATCGATCAAGAAAGGCAAGGCCGCTCGGGTGGCCGAACGGCCAGGGTTCAGCGGCGTGGGGTCGGCTTCGCCGAACCCTCAGCCTGGGCTGAAAGGTAAGGGTTCAGTAGGGTAGCCGGGCCCAAGCAGTGCGGCAGGGCGGTGGCCATGTCCGTCGTAGCCGAACTGGAAGCTGCGGGTGAGGGTCTCTCGCCGGCCGTACGCCGCGCGATCCTGGCGCTGGAAGCGCAGGTCGCGGAGCTTCGCGTCCGGCTCGCTCAGCACTCCGGCAACTCCTCTCGGCCGCCCTCCTCGGATCGCCCTCGGCACCAGCGCGTCCGCAGACGCCTCCCCGTGGGGGCACGCCGGGAGGACAGAAGGGGCACCGAGGACACCACCGCGTGCCGGTCGCGCCTGAGCGGGTGGACCCCACCCTGCCGCACTACCCCACCACCTGCCGCGCTTGCGGACAGGATCTCTCGGGCGCCCCCGGGGTGGGAGAGCCCGGGCTGCACCAGGTGGCCGAGTTGTCCCCGGTGCGCGCCGTCCTGAGCGAGCACCAGCTCTTCGTAGTACGTTGTCCGCACTGCCACGCCCATACCCGTGCAGGCCTGCCCCCGCCCTCGCTACTGGCGGTGAGCGTCTCGTACTCCTTGGCCAGGCGGCGACACTTCCCGCTCCACGCCAGCGTGCGCTCCACCACCCAGCGACGCGGCAGCACCTGGAAGCCTTTCTGTCCCTTCTTCCTGCGCACCACCTCCAGCGTCCAGCCACCGAAGTCGCATGCCCAGTGCAGCAGCCGCCCGGCGTAGGCCCCATCCGCCCGGATCTTCTTCAGCGCCGCGGCCCGGTCATGCAGCCGCGACAGCACCCGGCGCGCTCCATCGCGATCCTGCACGGCGGCTCCATGCACCACGTCGGTTTCGCCGGGTACTGCACACCTTCGGTTTCCTCCGGGCTCGCCCGACCCCGCTCGTTGGTCGATACCGTCAGCGGCCGGCGGTGGCGGAGTTGGCCTCGCGGAGCGTGCGGATCGCCTCCTCCAGCGCCTGCTCGCCGCCCGAATTCGTGGCCACCACCACGGCCAGGCCTTCCCGCGGCCGGAGGTCCATCATCGCGGTGTGCATCCCGTTCCCGCCGGCCAGGGTGGTAGGCTTGTCGTCGTACAGGCGCCGCGCCGTCTCCGGGCGCAGGAGCTTTCCGGCGCCGTTCTGCTCAGCCATGTGCGCGGCGGCGAAGCGGGCCAGGTCCTCGATGGTCATCGAGACCCCGCCGGCGGGGCGCATGACCGGAGAGGAGGGGCCGTGCCCCGGCGCCGGGGTATAGGTGCCGTTCGCGCCCACGTGCCCCCAGGGCTGGCCGGGCTCTATCTGTGCAGGCGCCCCGAACGCGGCAGAGCGGATCGCCAGCGGCGCAAAGACGCGCTCCTGCACCAGCTCCTCCCACGCCCTGCCAGCGATGCGCTCGGCGATGGCACCGGCCAGGGCGTAGCCGGCGTTGGAGTAGTTCATCGACGAGCCGGGCGCGGCGACCGGCTCCTGCCTCAGCAGCCAGGCGGCGAACTGGGCGCGTTGCTCCGTCGGCGTCCCGGTGATCCCCTGCAGCAGCCGGGCGTGCTCGGGGCCGAGGCGCGTGAGGGTCGGCAGCCCGGCCCGGTGCCGCAGCACCTGCTCCACCGTCGCGTCGCGGAAGACGGGCGTCATCGTGTCGCGCAGCTCGGGAAAGAGCTCGCCGAGGGTGGTCTCCCACCGCACCTTCCCCTGGTCGATCAGCGTCCCCAGCAGCGTGCCGGTGATCTCCTTGGTGAGCGAGCCGATGAAGAAGCGGTCCGAGAGTGCGACCGGCGCCGGCTCGGATACCCGGCGCACGCCGGTCGCGCCGGAGGCGACGATCGCGTCGCCGCGGACCAGCGCCGCCGCCAGGGCGGGCAGCCCGTGCTGGCCGCGAATCCGCTCCAGCAGCGTGGTGAACTCCGCCGTGCTCCCGGGCGCCGCGGCCGGGGCCGGCGCTGCGAGCACCTCCGCCAGCGCGCGCTGCAGTTCGGCGCGGGTCTTGGGGTCGCGCGCCTTCGCCAGCAGCCCCTCCAGCGCGGCGCGGTGCGCGGCCCGCAGGGCGTCGGCACTGCTGGTCGGGATGTCGGGCTGTATCCCCACCCGCTCCCACTCCTTGCCGGTGCGCGGGTCGGTGACGCGGGTGAAGGAGACCGAGACCGTGAACCCGTTGCCGACGTCGACGAAACGATTGTTGCGGCCCGCGCCCGGCGTGCGCTCGCCCACCAGCTTCGCGCGGCCGAGGTTCTGGAGCACGAAGGGCACGTGCTCGGCGGCCGAGGCGGAGCGCCGGTCCACCAGCACGTAGAGGGGGACATCGGTACGCCGCGGGCCGGGCACCGTCTGCAGCGTGTAGACCTGGGTGGTGTCGTTCTGGGCCGGCGTCACGCGCGTGATGGTGTGCGTGCCGGCCGGCAGGAAGTGGCTGACGAGGAAGTTGGCCAGCTCGCCGCTCCCGCCCGGGACGCCGCGCAGATCGATGATCATCGCCTCCGTATCGCGCAGCGTGCGGAAGGCCTCCGTCGCCTCGGCCCTGGCGGCGTCGGAGGGGCTCATGGGACCGGTGATCTGGACGTACCCCACGTTGCCCGGAAGCCGTTCCACGCTTCCGACCTGCCTGCCGCCGCCCGGGCCGCCGGATGCAGCCTGCCCAGGGCTGTCGGAGGTGGCGCGCACGTTGACGTGCCGGTCCGGGTTCACGGCGTGGATGTCGTCGGTGAGCGCGACGGCCAACTGCTTCGCGGTGGCCGCGGCGTCGTAGGCGCCGGCGCGCGCCTGCTCGCGCAGCCGGCGAGCGATCATCTGCCCGGTATCGGGGAAGAGGTGGTGGCGCTCCATCGCGGCGGCCACGCTCTCGACGACGGCGCTGCGTACGGCGGGCGCGATCGTCCGGTCCGCAGCCATCGCCGGGGCCGCCTCCGCGGCTGCGCCGGGGCGCGGCATCTGGCTCGGACGACCCTGCAGCGACACGATGCGGTGGGGCGGCTCAGCGGCGAACTCGAGGTCGTATACCCTCGTACCGGAGCCAGCGCCCCCCTGCACCGTCAGCTTCCCCTGCGTGGGCGTGACCTGCCGGTAGCCGACCAGGGTGAGGGCGCCGAAGCGCTGGCGCATCCGCTGGAAGGTCGCCAGGTGCTGCTCCATCGGGTAGGCGTCGCGCAGCGAGGGATCGAAGTGCGCGTCGATGAAGCTGCGGATGGTTTCCTCGGAGCTGGCGGCGCTCATCTGGAGGAAGGCGGCCACGTGCTTTGCGGCGGGCGTGTTCGGCAGGGAAGCGGGTGGCGTTCCCTGCGCGGGCGCGAAGCGCGGCGCGAGCAGCAGCAGCAGGACGAGGAGCCGGAGTCTCGGGAGCATGGTCGATCGCCGTGTCGGGTGAGGTGGGAGCCCGTTCGGTGGCTCCCCTGCCGGAACAGTAGCAGGCTGAGGCGCGGCGGTGGTCAGCCCGACGTATGGAGGTTGTATGGGATTGGTAAGGAGCAGGCGCCTCAGCGCTGCAGGCGGTACCCCGTCTTCCAGACGGTGAGGATGTGGCGCGGCTGAGCGGGGTTCTCCTCCAGCTTGCGGCGCAGCTCGGCGACGTGCATGTCTACCGTGCGCGTCATCACCGCGGCGCGGTGGCCCCAGACCTCGCGCAGCAGCTCGAGGCGCGAGGCCACGCCGCCCTCGCGGCGCAGCAGCGCGAGCAGCAGGTCCAGCTCCTTGGGCGTCAGCGGCACCGGCTGGCCGGCGCGGAGCACGCTGCGGGCCGCGGCGCGCACCTCCACCTCGCCGAAGCGATCCACCTCGTCGTCGGCCGCCGTCGGCGCCGCGTACCCGGCGCGCCGCAGCAGCGCCTCCACGCGCGCGATCAACTCCAGCAGCCCGAACGGCTTGGTGACGTAGTCGTCGGCACCGAGCCGGAAGCCGCGCACCTTGTCGGCCTCCTCGCCCCGCGCGGTGAGGATCAGCACCGGCACGCGCGAGCCCTCCTCGCGCAGCGACTTCAGCACTCGGAACCCGTCGAGCCCGGGGAGCATCAGGTCCAGCACCACCAGGTCGGGTGCCATGCTGCGGGCGAGCTCCAGGCCGTGGGTGCCGTCGGCGGCCACCTCCACCTCGTGGCCCTCGAACTCCAGGCTCGCGCTGAGGCCGTAGGCGAGGTTCTCGTTGTCCTCCACCACCAGGATGCGGCTCATGCAAGCACCGCCGCGCCTGCCACGTGCCCGTTCGCGTGCCCGGCGCCCGGCAGTTCCACCACGAAGCGAGCGCCGCCGCCCGGCCGATCGGTGACGCTCGCGCGGCCGCCATGAAGGGCGACCAGCTCACGCACCACGGCCAGCCCAATCCCGCTTCCACCCGTCGCCGCCTCCGCCTCACGCTCCAGGCGCCGGTACGGCTCCCAGACGCGCTCCCGCTCCGCGGCCGGGACCCCCGGCCCCTGGTCGTCCACGCGGATGCGGACGCGGTCGCCCACCTGCTCCACGCCGACGGTGACCGTCTGCTCCGGCGGGCCGTACTTGACCGCGTTGTCCAGCAGGTTCAGCAGCACCTGCCGGAGCGCGTCGCGGTCGAGCGTGGCGACGATCCCCGGCTCCGCCTGCACCTCCAGCGAGACGCGCCGCGAATGGGCCAGGGGCGCGAACGAGTCGGCGATCTCGCGCAGCAGCGGCGCCACCTCCACCGGCACCGGTGCAATGCGGCTCCCCCGGCGCTCGCTCCGCGAGAAGTGCAAGATGTTCTCGACGAGGTACGTCAGCCGCCGCGCCTCCTCGCCGATCACTCGCACCGAGCGGCTCCGCTGCGCCTGGGAGAGGCGCCCGGAGCCGAGCAGGTCCGAGAAGAGCCGGATCTGCGCCAGTGGGGTCCGCAGCTCGTGCGAGACGCCGGAGATGAAGTCGCTGCGCAGCCGCATCAGCTCCTGCTGCCGTCGGATCTGGAGCACGGCGATCCCGACGAGCCCGAGCGTCAGCACGAAGGCCCCGAGCAGGAGCGGAAGACGGCTGCGCGGGAGCCCGCCGATCACCAGCCGCCCGGCCATCTCCGGCCGGACAGCGGCCCGGATCATCATCTCACCGAGCACGGTACTGAGCGTGTCCGTCGCGCCGATGGACGCCAGGGCGTCGCCAGCGGCGCCTTCCAGCAGCGCCTCTCCGTTCACCGTGACGCTGAGTGCGAGCGCCTCTTGGTTGCTCGCGCCGCGCAGCAGCGAGGGCGGCAGCAGCGGCGTGCCGTTCAACACGTGGCGGAGCACCGGGCCGACCAGTCCCGGCGCGTCGAGCCAGAAGCCGTACGCCCGCGTGGGGCGGCCGGCCGCATCGGCGAGCAGCGCGTAGAGCACCGGACCGCTTCCCCCTGGCCCGCGGACCACCTCGTACGGCGCCATCGGCGTGGTCATCACACGGACGGCGCTGCGGTGCGCGCCCTTCCTGCGCAGCACACGCGTCTCCCGCACGACCACCTCCTGTACCTCCTGCACCTCGTGCCGCAAGGCGGCCGCCTCCGCATCGCGCGCGACGCGGGGGAGCAGTTCGTCGCGGAGCCAGGCCTCGTGCGCGGGCAGCAGTCGCTCCGCGCGCAGCTCGGCCGTCCCCCCGCGCAGGTCGAGGAAGAAGAAGTCGTGTGCCGCCCCGTCGCAGCCGCAGCGCGCCAGCCCCTGTCGTAACCCCCGGGCGAAGCTCTCGAGCCCGGCCCCGGCCGTGGCTTCGCCGCCGAGTTCGATCGGGAAGCGGGCCCGCAGGGTCGCGCCGGAGAGGGCGGACGTGAGCTCGGCCTCGACGGTACGGCCCAGCTCCCACGCCGCGAATGCGGCGTAGTCGCGCAGGGCGGCCTCGCTGGTGCGGCGGTGCGAGCGCGCGGCGTCGTGCGCCTGGTACGCCAGCACCGCGGCGAGCAGCAACGTCAGGAGCAGAACGGGGAGGATCGGGGCGCCAGCCCTCGGGCGGAGATTCAACACTGGGAGAGGAGGCACGGGTACATGCTCCAAGATGTACGATCGACGCCTCTCAGGCCACCAGAGCAGTGTAAGGATGTTGTAAGAGCCGCTCGCGCGGCCGCGCCGGAGCTGCACTCGAACGCCGCTGCCCACGCGGCCCGGCCCGCGGCGCCCGAGCCACCTGCGCCGCGAAGGCGACCGAGCCGTTTCCGGGAGGAGTGGGGAAAGGACCCGAACGCCGGGGGCTCACTGACGCGCGCTCAGGAGAAGCTGCTCACGGTCTTCGACTTCACGGCCGAGCACTGGAAGCACGTGAGGACCGATCGCGAACCCCTTTGCCATCGTGCGGCTGCGGCAGCGCGCGACGAGGTGAGCAGGCTCACAGAGGCGAGGACGGGGCGTCGCCTACAAGCTGCTGGACCTGCGGAAGCGCGCCAGCGGTGCCCTGACGGAGTCCCGGTCGAGCGACAGCAGACCCCCGCACGGAGGGATGCCGCCGGATCACCCCCGATCCACAACGATTGACAGACGAGCTCAGAACACGGGCGGCGAGAAGGTGTCGAAACGGCGTGCCAGCGTGTCCAACGCGTGCGGCTCCGGCAGTGGCTCGCCAGGCACGCCGCGCACCAGACGCGCCAGCTCCCCGAAATAGCCCTCCATTCCGCTCGGCGAGAGCTGGATGAGGAAGCGGCATGGCCGCGGCGCCGGGTTGCCGAAGCGGTGCACCGCGCAGGGCGGCACGACCGCCACGCCGCCCGGCAGCAGCACCTCGCTCGCCGCGTCGTGCTCCAGCGTCAATGCGCCGTCCAGCACGTAGAACAGCTCCGTGGTACGGCCGTGGTAGTGCGCGGGGGGGCCGGCGAAGTGCGCGGGCGCCGTGTACTCCAGCAAGCTCCAGGCTCCGTCGGTATCCTCTGCGGAGACCAGGCAGCGGACGCGCACCCCCAGGAACTCCAGCACCGGGGCAACCGCGACGGCGCGCAGCAGCGGCCCGAACGGATTGGCTCGCGCTGCGCTGTCGCGTGCGTGCGTCGAGATGGTGAGCATCGCCGTCTCCCGCTCGGGTGGTCGTGGGTCCGTGAACCCCGAGAAGCTAACGGCGATGCGTCGCCCTGCATGGGTCATCCGTACTACGTTCCGAGCGCCGAAGCGGAGCGGCTATCCGCCGACGGACGCCGGTGCATCCGCTGGCCGCGGGCGCGCGAGCAGCGTCGCCGGCCAGAGCGGCCGGTGACGCGCGACACCCGCAGCCGCGACGGCTGGGCGGCCTGCGTGCCGACGACGAGCGGGAGCGCGCCGGCCCGCAGAGAGAGGCCGCGCGCGGTCTACCGCTGCCCCGCCAGCGCCAGGGCGTTGAAGAGGAACTTGAAGGTGCCGTGCGGCTGCGCGCGAAAGGTGATCTCCGGGCCGAAGAGGAAGAGCTTACCCCGCCCCACCTCCGCCACCGCCACCGCGACGCCGTCCTTGAGGTGTCGCTCGCCCCAGGCCCAGCCGCTGCGCAGCGGCCGCTCGCTCTCGAACCAGGCCACCCGCCGCACCCCGCGCGCCATCCGCTCCCGTCGGTCGGCGCCTGGACAGCTCAGGCCAATATGGGCATATTGGCGCGATGGACGTCCCTGCCCTGAAGCCCGTTGACTGGATTGGACCCACTCGGCGCGAGCTACGCCGGTTCCCCGATGCCGTGCAGGAGGCCATCGGGTTCGCGCTCTTCCGGGCACAGCTCGGGGCCAGGCACCCGGATGCCACGCCGCTGAAAGGCTTCGGCGGGGCCGGCGTGTTGGAAATCATCGAGAACCGCGAAGGCAGCACCTACCGCGCGGTCTACACCGTGCGCTTCGCCGAGGCCATCTACGTGCTACACGTCTTCCAGAAGAAGAGCAAGCAGGGCATCGCCACCCCGAAGCACGAACTGGAGGTGATCCGGGCCCGGCTGCAGGAGGCCGAGCGTCGGCACAGGGAGTCCCGGAGAGAGGAAGCGAACCATGAGCGATGAGATCGAGTTCGAGAGGGGCAGCGGCAACGTCTTCGCGGACCTGGGGCTGCCGGACGCCGAGGAGATGCTGCTGAAGGCGCACCTGGTGCACCAGATCAGTGTGGTCCTGGAGGAGCACGGCCTCACGCAGACCGCCGCCGCTGAGCTGCTGGGCATCGACCAGCCGAAGGTGAGTGCGCTGCTGCGGGGCCAGTTGCGCGGCTTCTCCCTCGAGCGGCTGACGCGCTTCCTGAACGCACTTGGCCAGGACGTGGAGATCGTGGTGCGGCCGAAACCGAAATCGGAGCGGCAGGGCCGCACCCTCGTGACCTCACGCAGGCGCAGCACGCCGGCTCCGACCCGGCGGGTGGCGCAGTCGGGCTGAAAACCCGTCCAGGCGAGACATGCCGGCGACACAACCGGTTTGGGCTTCCGCTAGCACGCCCCCGCCAGGGCCAGGGCGTTGAAGAGGAACTTGAAGGTGCCGTGCGGCTGCGCGCGGAAGGTGATCTCCGGGCCGAAGAGGAAGAGCTGTCCACGGCCGACCTCCGCCTCCGCCACACCGTATCCGGGGTATGCGTCTTGCCAGTTGTGGTTCATCAGCGGGAGCTGCTTGGCCACCCGTGCATCACCCCGCATGATCCTGGTCTTTGATCCACGATCCACTCGTGCGCCAGGGCTCTGTAGAACCCTGGAGGGGGTCGAGCACGTCGTGCTCACCCACGATTGGAGCGAAATGGAGAAGGCGCCGGAGGAGCGCCGGTGTTCCGTAGTCGTCCTCGAATGGCTGCCCAACAGCAGAGAACTGGAGCGGCTCGGCAACCTGAAGCGCCGCTACCCTCATCACCCGGTCGTTCTCGTCACGCGCCTGACGCCGGAGAACGCACGTCTGTTGAAGGACGTCTCGGTGGAAGAGGTCGTCTGGCTGCGTGAGGCAGAGCAGCAGTTAGCCCCCGCCATTCGCTCGATCTGCAAGCGTGACTTCAACTATCTGCGCTGCTTAGTCCTTCCCATCCAGCAGGCGGAGCACCTGCCCGCTCCCCTCCGAGGGGCCCTCTCCTACGCCTGCGAGAATGCGCGCCCTGTCCGATCCGTGAAACAGCTCGCCTCGGCCGTGGGATACGATCGGCGGACGCTGTGGCAGCAGTGGGCGCAGACGCTAGGTCCTGCCCTGGGGCTGCGGTTGGAGGATTTCCTGCACTGGCTCCTCCTCCTGCGAGCCACCAGTCTGAAGACGCCCGGCCGTTCGTGGGCGGAGGTCGCCGAGGCAGTCGGCGTGCATCCCAGCACGCTCTGGCGGCAGGCCAGACAGCTTACCGGGCTCTCCCTGGATGATCTCGCCCGCAGCCCGCGCGAGCAGTTGGCGCAGCGCCTCCGCGACCGCGTCTTCCATGCCCTTCTCGGCAGCCAGCCCTCCTTGCCGGCCTGATCGGCCGCGACATACTGCAATCCACTCAGACATTCTGCAATTGAGTGGATGTGGCGCAACGCTTTTATTTTCAGCGCGTTCGGCGCGTTCGCGCTATGTCGGTCACAAAAACATTAGGAGTAGGCAATGAGGTTTCCCCATGTCCGCGCCCTCGGGGGGGCGATCCTGGCAGTCTCACTGGTGGGAGCCGCCGCATGTAGCGACAGCCGGCTGCCGTCCGAAACCGCTCAGAGCGCTCGGCCAGCCGCCAGCTCTCTGCCGTCCCCTGCTCCAGCCAATGAGCAGATCGTGCGGCTGGTGGCCGCTGCATTGCGTGATCCTGCCGTGCGGGGCATGCTGCGCGGGGCGATGGCGAACTCCCCGGTTCACGAGGGAAAACTCCACCTCGCGACCTACGTGCGGGGTCGGGGCAACGCCTTGCTGAAGGCGGTCGCGCGAGCCAATGACATTTCCGAGGCGGAGTTCCTGGCGCTGCTCGAGCAGACCCGTCCGCTCGAAATCTACCTGCCGATCGATGAGCACCGCGCGATGTGGACAGGTGACGACAACGTGATCGTGGCCACGCAGATGAGTGACCACGACACGCCTTTCGGCGTTGACCTGAACGGCAATCCGGTGAAGCTGTCCACAACCACGGCCCCGACGATCCCGACAATCGCGATCGTCCCGGCGGAGAGCTTCGATGCGGCCGGCCAGCCGATTGACCGGGCGCAGCCGCGCCCCGGCGACTCACACCAGGTCAGCGGCCCACGCTTCAACACGACGGGGGAAACCTGGACTGGCCTCTGGGTGAACTATATCGAGATCCCTGGCGACTACGAAGGTGTCTTCAAGGGCGATCCCGAGTACGAGATGTACTTGGAGCGTGCCTCCGACCATATGCGCATTCGTTGCGCCGAGCAGTCGCAGTCGGTCGAGCCCTTCCGCTGGGACATGAACGGCCGGTCGTACACGAGTGACTTCCTCATCGCCTGGGAGCAGGAGACGCCCACACTGGAAGGCCTCATGATCTACGTCTATGAGGACGACGACACGCGCTGCCAGATTCGTGACCAGAAGGACTACGCGACGCTCGCAGCCAACGCCGTCAACAACTATGACGCCGCCTACAAGGCGTTCACCGAGAAGAAGTTCGGCGAGGCCGTGATGCAGTTCATCCGTGGCACCACCTTCCTGCGCAGCTTCGTGGCTTCGGACGACGAGCTGGTTGGTGTCGTCGCGAGCGCCGCCGATCTGGACACACAGGAGCGCGTGGTGTTGCTCAAGGACGAGAATCGTAACGATACCGGGAAGCTGTACGTCCAGTGGAAGACGGACGTGGCGCACTGAGGTAACGACTCCTGCTGGTAAGCCGAAAGAAACCCGGCTTCTCCATTCCTCAACGAAACCGGGCTGCAGTCGCGCTCCACGCGACTGCAGCCCGGAGGGTATAGAGATGAGACATCGACTTCGTAATGTAAGCGTGTGGGCAGGGGCGTCTCTGGCGTTGGCGCTGGTGCTGTCGCTGGCCGGCTCGCCGGTCATGGCGCAGGAGCGTCCCGCCCGCTTCCGGGCCGAGCCGTTCGTCGGGGTGTACGTGGACCAGTTCGTCGGTACGCGGTTTGGGGATCCCACTCTGCTTCGGGAGAGCAAGCCTGGTCTGCTGGCCGGCCTCAGCCTGAGCTATGGACTGACGAACCGCACACGGCTGACGGGGACCTTCGGCTACACGGAGGTCAACGGCTTCGGCAAGTATGGAGACGACGCGGCGAACTACTTCTCCTACGGCAAGGACAGCTGGCTGGCCAGCGCCGGTGCAGAGTACGACGTGCTTCGTGGCCGCACGGGGCTCTCGCTCGGGCTCCAAGGTGGTGTGATCGCGGACATCGAGGAGCATGAGGGTGTGGTCGGCAGCCCCTCCGAGGTGACTAAGGACCAGTACGGCGCCTACTTCCCCAGCTCGTACGGGCTCATCCATGCGGTCGCCGTCCCGACGGTGGGCCTGTCGCGACGGCTGGGCTCGTCCGTGACGTTGCGGCTGGATGTACGGGACTACGTTCTGGTGGACGACGTGGAGTGGAGCCACCGTCCGGCGTTCACGCTGGGCGTTTCGCTGGGTCGCTGATCACAGGCACTAGGAAAGCCGGGGCCGGGGCCGAAAAGGTCGGCCCCGGCCCCTTCTCGTGCCGCATCCCACGCTCTATCTCTCCCCCGCCAGGGCCAGGGCGTTGAAGAGGAACTTGAAGGTGCCGTGCGGCTGCGCGCGGAAGGTGATCTCCGGGCCGAAGAGGAAGAGCGTCCCGCGGCCGACCTCGGCCTCCGCCACCGCGACGCCGCCCAGCAGGTGGCGCTCGCCCCAGGCCCAGCCGCTGCGCAGCGGCCGCTCGCTCTCGAACCACGCCACCGGGCGCACGCCCCGCGCCGCCGCGTCCTCGCCCAGCCGGAAGACGGGGCTGCTGTCGAAGAAGACGTCCACCCGCTCGGGCAGGCCGGCGGCGACGGTGCGCGTGGTGTCCACCCTCACCTGCAGGATGGAGCCGGGGATGTAGAACTTGCTCGCCGGCAGCGGCTCCGTCTTGCCCTCCGGCGTGGTCTCCACCAGCGCGCTGCTCACCGGCAGGCCCAGGTGTTCGCCCAGGATGGTGCTGCTGCCGATCGTCAGCACCGTGCCGCCCTGCTCCAGGAAGCGGCGCAACTGCGGCACCGTCTTCGCCACCGTCACCTGGCCCAGCCAGGGGCGGAACTCGGCGGGCACCTCCTCGGGCTTCGGCTGCTGCGCGAAGCCGTAGCCGCCGCTGGCTTCGGCGCGGTCGCGCTCGGGGACGGCGCCGTCGGGGAAGATCAGCACGTCGAAGCTCTTGCGCAGCTCACCGTGGTCCAGCCGCTGGGCGAAGACGAGCTGGTAGGGGTACTCCCACTGCTCCAGCAGCCAGCGGATCCAGCCGGAGGGCATGGAGCCGCCGTAGCGGTCCCACAGGCCGATGCGCACGGGCCGCACGCGCGGCAGCGCGCCGGCCGGGCGCGCGGCGACGCCGTGCACGTCGACACCCAGCTCGGCCGCCGCCTGCTGCAGCACGGCGAGCGCCGGGCCCTGGCGCGGCACGTAGAGCGCGCCGGCCGGCAGCGCCGTGCCGCCCGCGGCGAGCGGCGCCGGCAGTCGGAAGACGGGCAGCCCCGCCTTGTGCAGCCGGTTCAGCACACGGAAGGCGTCGTTCTGGCGCGGGTCCAGCACGAAGCCGGCGGCGCGCTCGGTGCCGGTCACACGGCCGGCGGGCGGCGCGACGTTCCAGGCGGTGAGCTTCTCGAACGGGCCGTCGAAACCCTCCAGCACGCGGTCGTAGCGCACGCCCATCTGCAGCGCCAGCGTCCAGCCGGCGTTGTCGTACGGCGGAATCGGCGGGCCGCCCTCGTAGCGGAAGTCGTGCGGGTGGTCCTGCGGCTCGAACATGTCGAGCACGTGCGGGCGGAACGCCTGCGCCGTCTTCACCACGTAGCTGCCGGCGGGGTACGTCCGGCCGGCGACGCTGAACGGCGCGCTGGCGCGGTGCACGTCGATGCCGGTCTCCAGCAGCGCGTTGACGAACTTGGTGGCGGTGGCGAAGTCCGGCTGGTCGGCGCTCAGGACGTAGCCGCGCGCGTCCTTCCACTCGGGGCGGCGCAGCAGCGCGAGGTAGCGCGCCGACTGCTCGGGGTCGGGCGCGCCGCGCAGCAGCCCGCCGACCGCCATGCCGTCGCCGTCGGTGGCGCCCTCGCGCTCACGGCGCATCACCTCGCGCACGCTGTCGACCCGGCTGGGATAGTGCGTCCAGTGGTCGCGGCCGCCGCGCTCGATGGAGTTCCTCCCCATCTGCCAGATGTTGAAGAGGAACTGCTCGCGGTGGCGGCTGACCACGTCGAGCACGGCGTAGTTGGCCGTCACCGAGTAGTCGACGGACTGCCGGAAGTGCCACGGCTGCGGCCGGATCGGGAACGGCAGGTCGGTGCTCGCCACCTGACGGTTGGCGACGAAGGGGATGTGCATCGGCGTCGGGTTGCCGATCGTCTCGGTCAGCAGCCCGATCATGTTGTGGAAGTAGACGGTGGTGCGCAGGCCGCCGTTCCACCAGGTCGAGTAGTTGGCGCCGCGCCGCTGGGTGACGCCCGGCTTCTGCTCGGCGATGAAGCGGCCCTGCATCGCCGCGCCGACCAGCTCGATGCCGGCGACGACGAGCGGGTCGAAGACGTAGTTGAACGGGTCGCGGAACGGCGGCGCGAACATCACCGTGCCCGTCGGCCCCGTCTGGTGGTGGTTGTACATGACCTGCGGGTACCACTGGCGGTACAGCACGCGGTTCATGTTCTCCGTCTCGGGCTGCGTCGAGGCGTAGGAGTCGCGGTTGTTGTCGTGGCCGATGTACTTCTGGTAGAGGCGCGGGATGGTGGAGATGCTGCGCTTCTTGGCGTCCGGCTCGCGCATGTACCAGTCGGCGACGAGGTCGTGGCCGTCGGGGTTGGCGTGCACGGCGAGCACGATCACGTCGTCCAGGATGCGGCGGGTCTCGGCGTCGTCGCGGCTGACGAGCTGGTAGACGGTCTCCATCAACTGCTGCGCGCCGAGCACCTCGGTGGCGTGCAGCCCGCCGTCGATCCAGACGACGGCCCTGCCCTCGGCGGCCAGCCGCCGGGCCTCGGCTTCCGGCAGCTCGGCGCGCGCCAGCCGCTCACTGAGCTGGCGGTAGTGCTCCAGCCGGCGCAGGTTCCCGGGCGCGCTGACCACGGCCATCACCTGGGTGCGGCCCTCGGCGGTGCGGCCGATCTCCACGAGCTGCATGCGCTCGCTCTCCGCGTCGAGCTTCTGCCAGTAGGCCAGCATCCGCTGGTAGTTGGGCAGCACGTAGTCGGCGCCGATCGGGTGGCCGAACTGCTGCTCGGGCGCGGTGACGCGCGGCGCCTGCGCCTGCGCGCCCGCGGCGAGCAGCAGCGCCAGCAGCGAGGCGGCGAACGGGCGAGCGGGACGAGGACGGAGCATCTGCGGGTTCTCTCCTGGCGGTCGGGGGCCCGGTCGGCACGGCCGCGCGGCGGCGGGCGCACGGTGGGTGGGAGCGCCGTAGAATCAGACCGCCCGGCGGGGCTGTCAAGCGGCAGCGCGCGCGGCCGGGGTGCGGCAGCGGCCGTTCGGCCGCTAGATTGCGGGGTGGGCCGGTGAGTCGCGCTCCGCGACCACGCTTTCCCTGTTCTCGCTCTGCCATGTCACGGGTCGGTACGGAGGTCGTAGTCATCGCGCTGCTGCTGCTGGCCAACGGCGTCTTCGCGATGGCGGAGCTGGCGGTGGTCTCGTCGCGCAAGACGCGGCTGCAGCAGCGGGCCGAGGCCGGCGACGCCGGCGCCCGGCGCGCGCTGGAGCTGGCGAAGGCGCCCAACCGCTTCCTCTCCACCGTGCAGGTGGGGATCACGCTGATCGGCATCTTCGCCGGCGCGTTCGGCGGCGCGACGCTGACGCGGGAACTGGCCGGCGTCGTCGCGCGCTGGCCGGCGCTCGCGCCGTACGCCCACGGCATCGCGCTGGTGCTGGTGGTGCTGACGATCACCTACTTCTCGCTGGTCATCGGCGAGCTGGTGCCGAAGCGCATCGCGCTGAATGCGCCGGAGCGGATCGCCGCCGCCGTCGCCGGGCCGATGCACGCGCTCTCCATCGCCTCCACGCCGCTGGTCAAGCTGCTCAGCCTCTCGACGGAGGGCATGCTGCGGCTGCTGCGCGTCAAGAAGCACGACGAGCCGCCCGTCACCGAGGAGGAGATCGCCGTGCTGCTGGAGCAGGGCGCACAGGCCGGCGTCTTCGAGGAGGCCGAGCAGGACCTGGTGGAGAACGTCTTCTGGCTGGGCGACCAGCGCGTCGCCGCGCTGATGACGCCGCGCCACCGCGTCGTCTGGCTCGACGTGCAGGACCCGCCGGAGGAGCATCGCCGCGTGATGCTGGAGAACCCGCGCTCGCGCTACATCGTGGCCGAGGGCGACGTGGACCACGTCATCGGCATGGTCGCCACCAAGGACCTGTGGACGGCGATGCTGCGCGGCGAGCCGGCCGACCTGCGCGCCCACCTCTCGCAGCCGATCTTCGTGCCCGAGAGCACGCGCGCGCTGCGCGTGCTGGAGACGTTCCGCCAGACGGGTACGCACCTGGCGCTCGTCGTCGACGAGTACGGCGGCATCGAGGGGCTGGTCACGCTCACCGACCTGGTCGAGGAGATCGTCGGCGAGCTGTCCTCGCTGGGCGGTGCCGCCACGCCGGGCGCCGTGCAGCGCGAGGACGGCACCTGGCTGGTGGACGCCTCGCTCGCGATGGAGGAGGTGCGCGAGCTGCTGGAGCTGCCCGAACGCCGGGCCGAGGACCGTGGCGACTACCACACGCTGGGCGGCTTCGTGCTCGCCCAGCTCGGCCGCATCCCCGCGCCCGCCGACGCCTTCGAGGCCGACGGCGTGCGCTACGAGGTGGTGGACATGGACGGCAAGCGCATCGACAAGGTGCTGATCACCCCGCCGCACCCCGGCCCGGCGGTGGAGAGTTGAGCCCCCCGCACCGCCCGCTGCTCCCGGCGCGCCGCCGCCACCTGGACCGAAACCGGATTCAGGATTCGGGATTCAGGGGACGGCAACCCCGTTTTGTCGTCGAGAGCCCCGCAACGAGGGGTGGAGGACTGACCGGATGACTGCCTGCCGCACCACGACGATGATCCACCGGTTTCCGAGTGCGCTCGTCGCGGCCGCGTGCGTGGGTGCGGCCACGTCCTGTGCCGTGCACAGGGCGCCCGCCCTCCCCACCGCGCGCGCGGAGACGATCGGCCTCTCGCCGGTGGCGCTCGACCAGATCGCGCCCGCCCTGCAGTCGTTCGTCGACTCGGGCCGGGTGAGCGGCATCTACGCCGTGATCGCCCGGCGCGGCCACATCGGCTACGAGCGCACCTTCGGCTGGATGGACGCAGCCCGCCGCCGGCCGCTGCGCCGGGACGCGATCTTCCGCATCTACTCGATGACCAAGCCGGTGGTCGCCGTGGGCGTCCTGCGCCTGGTCGACGAGGGCAGGCTCGGGCTCGACGACCCGGTGGCGAAGTACATCCCGTCGTTCGCCAACGTGAAGGTCTTCGCCGGCGGCACCGCGGACGCCCCGCTCCTGAAGGCGCCGGACTCGCCGATCACCGTCCGCCAGCTCCTGAACCACACCTCCGGGCTGGCCTACGGGCTGACGGCGGGGCCGGTCGACACGCTCTTCGCGCGCGCCAGGCTCTACGATGCGAGCCGCACGCTGGCGGAGTTCACCGACAGCCTCGCCCGCATCCCGCTGCTCTTCTCGCCCGGCACGCGCTGGAGCTACGGCTCCGGGCTCGACGTGGCGGGGCGCGTGATCGAGGTCGCCTCCGGGCAGCCGCTCGACCGCTTCCTCGAGGAGCAGCTCTTCCGGCCGCTAGGCATGCGCGATACCGGCTTCCGCATCCGGCCCGACATGCGCCACCGCCTGGCGACCGTCTACCGGCCCGGCCCCGACGGGGCGCTGGAGCCCCTCGGCCGCGATGGGCTGATGGCGATGTTCGAGCCGGAGGCGCGCTTCCTCTGGGGAAGCGGCGGCCTGCTCTCCACGCCCGACGACTACCTCCGCTTCGCGCAGATGCTCCTGAACGGCGGCAGCCTCGGCCAGACGCGCATCCTGCGGCCGGAGACCGTCGCGCTCATGACCCACAACACGGTGCCGCCCGAGCTGACGCCGGTCTCCAGCGGCGCGCTCCGCGACCCGACCTACGGCTTCGGGCTGGGCGTCGCCGTGAAGGTCGACACCGCGCAGGCGGCCCGGCCGGGGCCGATCGGCATCTATCGCTGGTCGGGGTACCTCGGCACCTACTTCTGGGTGGACCCCGCGAACGACCTGGTCGCCATGGTCTGGACGCAGCTCTCGCCCGGAAGCCGCTATCCGCTGGAGGCGACCTTCCAGAGGCTGGTCTACGCCGCAGTCGTGCCGCAGCCGCGGGAGGCGGCCCCGGCCGTGGGCGGGATGCCCGCGCCAGCAGGTTCATCGGCCGCACCCCGGCCAGGACCCTGAAGCCGGGCAGGCGCTCCCCGACCAACCAGTAGACGCCCGGTTCGCCCGCCTCGCAGCGTGAGTTGGCCCCCCGTATCGGGAAGTTGGAAGACCGCTGCGCGCGCGTCGGCTCCGTGTTCTCCCGCCCGCCCCGCCACCGCGCGGGGCGGGCGCTTTCGCGCGGTGTCGCGGACAGGCGGCGGCCCGCGGGCGCGCGGCCCCTTGCGGCGCCGACTACAGATGAGTATGCTCAGCGCGCATGGGGTCCGCACTTTCTTGTCGGCCTCAAACCGGCCCTGCCATGACCCGATCCACCGCGGCCCTGCGGCAGAGCGCCCCCCTGCCCTGAACCGGCGCCGGCCTGGCTATCCGCAAGCGGCCCCAGGCCGCCACGCGATGAACCCTCCCCACGAGGCCCGGATGCCGCTTGGAACGCACGACGGAACGGACGGGCAGAGGCTCCTCCATGAGGAACGCCGACACGGGGCGCCTCCCGCGAGGGCTCCGGGTCACTCGGGCACAGGGCGCACTACGAAATCGCCTCCCCCCTTCCTCCATTGGACAGCGCCGCCCTATACCGATTTCGCGGAGGTGCGCGTTTGCTCGAACGGCGGTGCGGCGCCGCTGCCGCCGGGCTCGGTGCTGGCGTTGCGGCTCGTCAGCCCCGCGGCGGCGACCGTGGCGACGCTCGCGGTTGCACACCGCTGGCGTAGCACCCTGCGCACCGCACCGCTCGTGCTCCAGCTCGGATTCGACGGGCCGCAGGCTCTCCGCTTCGTTGCCCTCGCCGCGGAGTGGGGTGTTCACGGCGTGCTCGCCGAGGGGGAACCGATCACCGCCCTCCGCGCGGCGCTCGCACCACGGTCGGCCCCTGGTGAGGCGGTACTCCGCTGGCACGCCGAGGCGGGCCAGCCGTTCACCGCGCGCGCGGCGGCACTGGTAAGGAAGATCCTCGATTCCGCTCGGGACCACGCCTCGCTCGCCTCGCTCTGCCGATCGGCCCACGTCTGCGAGCCGACGGAGCGCAAGTACCTGCACAAGCACCGCCTGCCCGCGCCGCGCGCCTGGTTCCAGCTCGGGCGGGGCCTGCAGGCCGTTCGTGCCATTCAGACGGAGCCGGAGAAACCGCTCGACACCCTCGCATCCGACCTCGGCTACAGTGACGCCGCCTCGCTGAGCCGCCACGTGCTGCGCACCTTCGGCGTCCGGCCCGGGAGGGTGCGGGAGACGATGGGCTGGCAGTGGCTGGCGGCGCGCTGGGCGGAGCGGGCCGGGCGGACGGTGACAAACGGGGGATGACCGGAGTGGACCAACGATGGTCCGTTTCGGTCATCGTCGTTTTGAGCGCGCTGCCGTATTCTTCCCGTGCAGATACGATCGGTTCGTTCCCCGAGCGACGTCACTGCGCAACCATGTCTCAGTCCCTTCTTCGCCCAGGTCACCGGCGAGCCCGCCCGCCCGGCCGGCGCACGCGCCTCACGTTGCTGATGGTCCTTCCCGTCGCCGGGCTCGCGTCCATGGTGCCGGCGCCAGGCACCAGCGCCGGACCTGACGTCGGCTCGTCCGAGTGCATCGTTCGCGAGGTCTCCCGCGATTCGCTGTTCATCCGCGAAGACCAGGCGGTGGCGATGATGCCGGAGGCGTTCGCCGTCTCCGGCGGCAAGGTGCTGATCGCCGGCGGGCATTCCCGGCTCACCACCCGCGACACCACGGTCCCGAAGCCGTTCTGGGGCATGACTACCCTCCAGGACAGCATCTTCGGCGCGATCATCGAGCTTGGGCGCGGAGCGCGCCTCATTCCCATGCCGATCCCGCCGCGACCGATTCGGGGTGCGCGCGCCGTACCACTGAACGACGGCACGTTTGCAGTTACCTTCGCCGAGATGTACCCCGGCTACGGCCGCTACGGGAATCTGAAGCTCGACGATTCCATTTCGGCTCTTTGGTACGGCGTCTTCGACGGTGAACGGTGGACCGCGCTGGAGCGCGTGCCGACCCCGCGAGCAGAACAGGTCGCTCCTTTTAGTTTTCGCTTGCTCCAGCATGGTGATACCCTCTTTCTTGCGGCGACCATCTGGATACCACCACACGGGTTTGTATTGTTCGAGCGTCGTGCTGGGGACTGGACGCACGAAGTCAGCCCGACGTTCCTGACCCAGGTGGCGCTCGCCCACACCGACACCCTGGGTCTCATCCTGGCAGTCGTACAGCCGGACAGCCTGGCCCTGCCGGACGGCAACTCCCTGATCTTGCGGAGACACCATCCGGCCCTACAGCGGCTCCGCCGAATCGTGTACGGGTCTGTAGAGGGTCGCGCGTACTCGCCCGTATTGTCGCTTGGGGAGAACGACGACGTGCTCACCTGGCTGGCGCAGGTGCCGTCCATGCCGTCCCGCCGCTTTGAAACGCGCGTTATGATCGGGCGGCTGTTACAGCGCAATGAGCCCGTCTTAGTTGTAGACTCGGCCACCGACGGCTGGAGCCTACCCTACTACCGCCCACTTCCGAATGGAACCGGGCTCTGGGTGGTCAACCACAAGACGGCAAGCGGCGAACGAGAAATCCGCTTCGTCCATCGCGTAGGACGATCTACTCGACTCGTAGGGCGGTTCCCACACTCTTTCCTCGGATGGTTCAACGTCACCGAGTACTCCCCTACGGACGTACTCGTTACCGCGCCGGTGATGGACCCTTCCAACCACCTGACTTTCAATCTCTTGCGCCGCTTCCGTCTGGAGTGCCGGCCGACTGCCTAGCGGAAGCGGTTCAGCCACGCCCGTGAACGCGAGCGTGGTCCCTCTCACAACGGGAGGTGGTCGAATGTTGCGTTTCCGGTGGCTGTACCTCGCGGTGTACGGGAGTGCGCTGTTCGGTTGCTCGGACACTCCCACTCCCCTCGCTCCCACGCCCCTGCCACTCCGGCCGGGCGCACCGGTACTCTCCTGGGATGGTGACTACCCCTATCTCACCGACCTCCCTCCCGACGCGCTGGAGCCTCATATCTACAGTACGGGTGCCGGTGTCCGCTGGGACGGTGCCGTCGCAGCCATGTACGCGTGGATGAGCTACTTCGGTAATTCAGGGCTGATCAACTACTCTCTCAGCATCTCGGGTCCATACCCGGGGGATCAGTCCGGAACTGCGGCGTCTGGTGAGGGCGGCTTCCCTGGGGACCGTACCATCGAGAACTACGATCTGCGCTATACGGCCGCCGGCACATGCGGCCATGCGGCGAACCTCACCACCAGCAATACTGCCTCCATTGTCGGATGGACGATCACCATCTACGGCAAGGAACTCGGTTGGAGCGGCAGTGTGTATCGCCCAGACGGTGGTTCGGGCTTGCAGCCGGCGTGCCCCCCGCCACCTCCCGATGATGACGACGGGTGCACCCCCGGCACCGTGGACTGGCAGACCGGCGAAACCTGCCCCGACCCCCGCACCGGCGGTGGTGGCGGCGAGGGAGGCGGTGGTGGTCAGTGTCCCGCCGGGAGTGTTGCGGTCGTGGAGTACGTCTGCATCGACGTTTGGGATCCGGAGAGAGGATGGGTCGAGTGGTCGTGTGGGTATGCGACCGTCTGCAGTTGATCCGAACCGCAACCACCAGCCTCTCGGAGAACCATGAAACACGTACTGCTCCTCTCGCTTCTCGGCGCCGGGCTCACGGCAGCGCTGCCCGGCGCCGCTCAGGGACAGCCGCAGAACCGGCCCGCGGCGGTTCCGGTGACGGTGGTGCTCATGAATCGTCTGCAGTACCCGGACGTGTCGTTCGTCATCCTCCGGCGGACCACCGCCTCGCCGCGCGACGTGATCCTGCTGCGCTCGGATGCCGTCAACGCGCCGGAGTTCTCCGCTGCCGTCATGGCGCTGCTGACGGCACGTCGCCAGGAGGGCGACACCACGACGGCGAACAAGGTCGTCCGGGCGCGCCCTCAGGCAGCCGCCCCCGGGCGCGCGCGAACGGTGCTGCCCTGGGCCCAGAGCGCCGTCAACAAGCTCCGCAACGCCAAGCCGAGAGCCATCGAGGGCGTGGGCACCGTGCCCGCCGTGGATGTCTGGCTGCCGCCGCAGCGTAGCCAGCGGTAGACCGCTGCGCGTCAGCTCCGTGTTCTCCCGCCCGCCCCGCCACCGCGCGGGGCGGGCGCTTTCGCGTCCGGTGGGCGACGCGTTACCTTCTTATGTTGTCCGACACGTCCCGTTTCCCGAGCCGTTCGCCATGCGCGTCGACGAGATCCGTAGCCGCTTCCTGGACTACTTCGCCCGCCACGGGCACGCCGTCCGGCCCTCCAGCGCGCTGGTGCCGGCGGACGACCCGACGCTGCTCTTCACCAACGCCGGGATGGTGCAGTTCAAGAAGGTCTTCCTGGGAATGGAAGAGCTGCCGTTCCGGCGCGCGACCACCAGCCAGAAGTGCGTGCGCGCGGGCGGCAAGCACAACGACCTGGAGCAGGTCGGCTTCACCGCGCGGCACCACACCTTCTTCGAGATGCTGGGCAACTTCTCCTTCGGCGACTACTTCAAGCGCGACGCGATCCGCTTCGCCTGGGAGCTGCTGACCGAGGAGCTGGGCATCGCGAAGGATCGCCTCTGGGTGACGGTGCACTACTCGGACGACGAGGCCGCGCAGCTCTGGCAGGAGGTCGCGGGCGTGAAGCCCGAGCGCATCTTCCGGCTGGGCGACAAGGACAACTTCTGGCAGATGGCGGAGACCGGCCCCTGCGGCCCCTGCTCGGAGATCCACTACGACCTGCGGCCGGAGGGGCTGCGCGGCACGGAGCTGGAGCGCGAGGAGTTCGAGGAGCGCGGCGAGAAGGGCGAGTTCCTGGAGATCTGGAACCTGGTCTTCATGCAGTACGACCGCGACGCCGACGGCGTGCTGCACCCGCTGCCGGCGCCCTCCATCGACACGGGCGCGGGGCTGGAGCGGGTGGCGGCGGTGCTGCAGGGCGCAGAGTCCAACTACCAGACCGACGCGTTCACGCCGCTCATCGCGCGCGCCGTGCAGGTCGTCGGCGCGCCCTACGCGTACGACACGCCGCAGGGCGTCAGCTACCGCGTGTTGGCGGACCACGCGCGCGCCCTCGCCTTCCTGCTCGCCGACGGCGTCTACCCCTCCAACGAGGGGCGCGGCTACGTGCTGCGCCGTATCCTGCGCCGCGCGGTGCGCCACGCCTGGCTGCTGGGCCGCCGCGAGCCGACGCTGGTGGAGGTGGTCGACGCGGTCATCGACCGCATGGGCGAGGCCTACCCGGAGCTGCGGCAGCGGCGCGACCACCTGCTGCGCACCACGCGCGCGGAGGAGGAGCGCTTCCTCAGCACCATCGACGCGGGGATGAAGCGCTTCGACGAGCTGGCGCCCGCGGGCGGCCGCGGCACCCTCGGCGGCGAGGACGTCTTCCGGCTCTACGACACCTTCGGCTTCCCGGTGGACCTGACCGAGCTGATGGCGCGCGAGCGCGGCTACGAGGTGGACCTGGAGGGCTTCGAGCGGGCGCTGGAGGCGCAGCGCCGGCGCAGCCGCGAGGACCGCGCCAGCCTCGGCCTCGGCGTGGACGACGAGCGGCACGACGGCTGGGAGGAGGTCGCCGCCGGCGAGCAGGAGTTCGTCGCCTACCAGGCCGACGAGGTCGACACCGGGATCCTGGCGTTCCGCCGCTATGACGGCCGGCTGGCGCTGGTGCTGCGGGAGAACCCGTTCTACGCCGAGAGCGGCGGCCAGGTCTCGGACAACGGCCACGTCTACGGCGAGGGCTGGCGGATGCACGTCGACACGGTGCGCCGCATCGGCGGGCGCGTCGCCGTCGTCGGCGACGTGGAGGGCGACTTCGCGCCGACGCGCGCGCACGCGGTGGTGGAGGCGCCGACGCGCCGCGAGACGGAGCGCAACCACACCGCCACCCACCTGCTGCACGCCGCGCTGCGCGGCGTGCTGGGCGAGCACGTGCACCAGCAGGGCTCGCTGGTGGCGCCGGACCGGCTGCGGTTCGACTTCACGCACAGCGGCCCGCTGACGCCCGCGCAGCTCGCGGAGGTCGAGCGGCAGGTCAACGCGGCGATCCTGGCGAACACGCCGGTCGGCGTGCACCAGATGGCGTACCAGGAGGCGATCGCGAAGGGCGCGATGGCGCTCTTCAGCGAGAAGTACGGCGACGTGGTGCGCGTCATCGAGATCCCCGGCGTCTCGCGCGAGCTGTGCGGCGGCACGCACGTGCGCAGCACGGGCCAGATCGGGCTCTTCCGCATCGTCGGCGAGAGCGGCGTGGCGGCGGGCGTGCGGCGCATCGAGGCGGTCACGGGCCGCGAGGCCTACGAGCGGGTGCGGCGCGAGGAGCAGACGCTGCGCGAGGCGGCGCGGCTGCTGCGCACGCGCGACGACAACCTGCTGCCGCGCCTGCAGCAGGTGCTGGACGAGCAGAAGGAGCTGCAGCGGCAACTGGAGAAGGCGCGCTCCGGCGCGGGCGCGGACCAGGTCGGCGCGCTGCTCGGCCGGGCGAACACGATCGACGGCGTGCGCCTGATCGCCGCGACGGTGGAGGCGGCGAGCGCCGACGAGCTGCGCGCGCTGGGCGACCGCCTGCGCGAGCGGCTGGGCAGCGGCGTGGCGGTGCTGGCGGCGAGCTTCGGCGAGGGCAAGAGCTCGCTGCTGGCGACCGCCACCGACGACCTGGTGCAGCGCGGCGTGCGCGCGGACGTGGTGGTGCGCGAGGTGGCGGCGCTCGCCGGCGGCAAGGGCGGCGGCCGGCCGCACATGGCGCTCGCCGGCGTCGGCCAGCCGGAGAAGCTCGGCGAGGCGCTGGCCGCCGCGCCCGAGGTGGTGCGGCGGCTGCTGGGCGGCGCCCGGGCGTGAACGCCGCCGACTGGCTACGCGAGCGGGTGGCCGGCGCGCCGCCCGCACTGCTGGACGAGATGCTGGCCGCGCTGCCCACCGGGCCCATGCCGATTCCGCAAGCGCTGGCGGAGGGCGCGCTGACGCTCTTCGCGCGTGTCGCCCGCGGCACGGGCGGCCGCGAGGACGCGCTGCCGCTGCTGGCCGCCGACGCACTGCTGACGCACGCGCTGCAGGCTCACGCGGAGCAGGACGTGGCCGGCCTGCCGGCGTTCTGCCGCGCCTGGGGCGCGCAGGGGCGGCTGGGCGAACTCGCGAGCCGGGTGACCCCGTGAGCATCGCGCTGGAGGCGGAGCCGGCGCTGGTCGACATCCACTGCCACGTCATCCCCGGCGTGGACGACGGCGCGCGCAACCTCGGCGACGCGCTCGCCGCGCTGGAAGCGATGCATGCGCAGGGCGTGCGGCGCGTGATCGCTACCCCGCACTTCGACGCGGAGCTGGTCGGCCGCGAACCGCGCTACACGCAGCGGCTGGAGAAGATCGACGCGGCCTGGGAGCTGCTGCGCCCCGCCGCCGCCGAGCGCCTGCCGGAGCTGGAGCTGAAGCGCGGCCACGAGGTGATGCTCGACACGCCGCGACCGGTGCTCGCCGAGCCGCGCCTGCGGCTGGGCGGCGGGCCGTACGTGCTGGTCGAGTTCCCCCGCCTCTTCGTGCCCGCCGGCGCCACCGACGTGCTCTACCACATCCGCATGGAGGGCTACGTCCCCATCGTCGCGCACCCGGAGCGCTACACCACCGGCGCACAGGGCAACCTGGGCCTGGTGGAGGAGTGGCGGCGCGTGGGCGCGCGCATGATCGTCAACGCCGGCAGCCTGGCCGGCGGCTTCGGCAAGGACGCGCACAAGATCGCCGTCGCGCTGCTGCGCCACGGCTGGGTGGACCTGATCGGCTCGGACTACCACGCGCGGCCCAGCCGCCCGCTGCTGCTGCGCAAGGCCTACGAGCAGGTGGCCGCCTGGGGCGGCGCGGAGCAGGCGCGGCTGCTCCTCTCGGACAACCCCGCCCGCGTCTTCGACGATCGCGAGCTGCTGGAGGTGCCGCCGCTGGAGGTGCGCGCCGGCCTGTGGGGTCGGCTGCGGCGGCTGCTGGGGGGGTGAGGCTGCCAGCTACCGGCTGCCAGCTACCGGCTGCCGGCGAACTGCACCCTCACCCCCCGGCCCCCTCTCCCGAGTCTGCGAGACGGGGCCGGGGGGTGAGGGCGCCGTTGACCGACGACCGACAGCCGACGACCGACAGCCGACAAGCAACCCCCGAATTCTGCCGTCCATGCCCGTAGACACCATCCAGGCGCTGCAGGTCTGCCGCGAGGCGGAGAGGGAGCAGGCCCAGTTCTACCGCGCGCTCGCGGCGCAGGCCGAGGCGCAGGGCGACGCCGCGCTCGCGCAGCGGCTGCACGACCTGCACGCCGACGAGCAGCACCACCTCTCGCGGCTGACCGCGCGGCTGATGGAGCTGGGCGCCGAGCCGCACGAGCTCGCCGGCATCGCCGCGCCGCACGCCTCGCTGCGGCGCTGGGAGGACGAGGCGCAACGCCGCGAACGCGAGGAGATCCACCGCTACGAGGTCTTCCTGGCGCAGCGCCTGGACGACGCCAGCACCGCGCTGCTGTGGCAGATCCTGGAGACGGAGCGCCACCACGCCCGCGAGCTGGGCGGCAAGTGGACGCCCGCATGAGCGCGCCGGCCGGGGCGGAGCTGTTCGCGCTCGCGGGCAAGCGCGCGCTGGTGACCGGCGGCTCGCGCGGCGTCGGCCGCGCGACGGCGCGGCTGCTGGCGCGCTGCGGCGCGGACGTCGGCATCGGCTATCACAGCCGCGCCTCCGACGCGGACGAGACCGTCGCCGAGCTGCACGCGCTGGGTGTGCGCGCCTTCTCCCACGCCGGCGACGCGGCGGACGGCGCGGTGATGGAGGCGTTCTTCGCGCGCGCGCTGCGCGAGTTGGGCGGGGTGGACCTGGTGATCGCCAACGCCGGCATCTGGCCGCCGGACGGAATCGCGCTCGCCGAGATGAGCGAGGCGCACTGGCGCCGCACCATCGAGGTCAACCTGACCTCCGCCTTCCACACCGCGCGGCTGGCGGCGCGGCACGTGAGCGACGGCGGGCGCATCGTGCTCGTCTCCTCGACCGCCGGCCAGCGCGGCGAGGCGTTCCACGCGGATTACGCCGCCAGCAAGGGCGCGCTCCTCTCGCTGGCGAAGGGACTGTGCGTGGAGCTGGCACCGCGCGGCGTCACCGTCAACTGCGTGGCGCCCGGCTGGATCGACACCGAGATGGCCGCCGCGCCGCTAGCCGCGGGCCGCGCGGCGATCGAGCGTGCGATCCCGCTCGGCCGCGTCGCCTCGGCGGAGGACGTGGCGGGCCCGATCGTCTTCCTCTGCTCCGCGCTCGCGCGACACGTCACGGGCGAGGTCCTCAACGTCAACGGCGGGAGCGTGCTCTGTGGCTGACGCAGGGAGCCGGAGGCCGCGCGTGGTGCTCTTCGCCACCGGCGGCACCATCTCGATGCAGCAGGACGCCGCGCGCGGCGGCGCGGTGCCGCGGCTCTCGGCGCAGGAGATCGTCGCCGCGGTGCCGGGCGTGGAGCGCGTCGCGGAGCTGGAGGTGGTGGAGTGGGGCCGCTACCCGGGGCCGCACATGACGATCGCGCGGATGTGGGCGCTGCGCGCCTCCATCCTGGAGGCCATGCAGCACGGCGCGGACGGCATCGTGCTGACGCACGGCACCGACACCATCGAGGAGACCGCCTACCTGCTGGACCGCACGCTGCCGCCGGAGGTGCCGGTGGTGGTCACCGGCGCGATGCGCAACTCCTCGGAGCTGTCGTGGGACGGGCCGGCCAACCTGATGGAGGCGGTGCGCGTCGCCGCCAGCCCGGAGGCGCGCGGGCGCGGCGCGATGGTGGTGATGAACGAGGAGGTGGTGCAGGGTGCGGAGGTGGTGAAGACGCACACCGAGGAGGCCGGCACCTTCCGCTCGCCGAACTGGGGCCCGCTCGGCATCGTGGACGGCGGGCAGGTGCTCTTCTACCGCGAGTCGCGCCGGCGCGCGCCGCTGCTGCCCGCGCGGCCGGCCGAGCCGGTGGACCTGGTCAAGATCGTCGCCGGGATGGACGCGCGGCTGCTGGACGCCAGCCGCGAGACGGGCGCGCTCGGCGTCGTGCTGGAGGCGCTGGGCCGCGGCAACGTGCCGCCGGCGGTGGTGCCGGGGATCGCGCGCTGGATCGCGGCGGGGCGGCCCGTGGTGGTGACCTCGCGCTCGCTGCGCGGCCGCGTGCTGGATTCGTACGCCTACCCCGGCGGCGGCCACGAGCTGAGAGAGCTGGGCGCGCTCTTCGCCGACCACCTCACCGGCCAGCAGGCGCGCATCGAGCTGATGCTCGCGCTGGGCAGCTACGGCCCCGACGCCGAGCGCCTGCGCGCGACCTTCGAGCAGGGGCGCTACCTGAAGCCGTAGCGCGGCCTACGGCGTGGCGACGACCGGCACCTCCGCCACCTCCCAGCGGCGGAAGCAGTCGTGGCCGAAGACGCGGGCAGCGCGGCCCTGGTCCGGGAAGCCGAAGCAGTCGCGCCAGCCCTGCTGCTGCGCGCGCCAGCGGCAGTCCCAATGGAACTCGACGCGGTACTCGCCGTCGGCAGTGCGCACCTGCGCCATGCCGCGGTAGTACTCGCAGCCGGACGCCGCCTGGATGCGCACCGCCTCGATCGCCAGCTCGGGCAGGCTCTCCAGCAGGCGGGTGAGCAGGCGCTCGACCTTGAGCGGCGGGGAGAAGAGGGTGAACGCGACGCGCTCGTTCGGCTCGCCGTCGAGCCGGAACTGCTCGACGGCCGCACGGAACGCCGGTGTCGCCCGCGAGCGCTGCACGAACTGCGCAAGGTCCATGAGGGCAACGGGTTCGGGTTGCCGGAAAGCTAACTGCATGCGCCCGGCTCGCCAAGCCGCGCCGGCTGCACGCCGGCCGAGCGCGCGATGAGCGCTCCGCCGCCCGGCGCGGTGCGCCTCTCGCCGCCGGCCGAGGTGCGCGCCATCGCGCGCCGGCTGGAAGACGCCGGCCACAGCACCTGGGCGGTCGGCGGCGCGGTGCGCGACGCGCTCGCGGGCCTCGCCCCCGGCGACTGGGACCTGGCGACCGCGGCGCGGCCCACCGAGGTGCGCCGCCTCTTCCCGCGCACCGTGCCGGTCGGCATCGAGCACGGCACCGTGGGCGTGCTGGGGCGCGACGGCACGCTCTACGAGGTCACCACCTTCCGGCGCGACGTGGAGACGTTCGGCCGGCGCGCCGTCGTCGCCTTCGCCGACACGCTGGAAGAGGACCTGCAGCGGCGCGACTTCACCATCAACGCCATCGCCTGGCACCCGCTGCGCCAGCAGCTCTTCGACCCGCACGGCGGCGCCGACGACCTGCGCCGCGGCGTGCTGCGCACCGTCGGCGAGCCGGCCGAGCGCTTTGCCGAGGACTACCTGCGCATCCTGCGCGCGCTACGCTTCGCCGGGCGCTACGGGCTGCGCATCGAGCCCGCAACCCGGGCCGCCGCGCGGGCGATGGTCGAGCACCTGCGCGAGCTCTCGGCGGAGCGCGTGCGCGAGGAGCTGTTCAAGGTGCTGGCCGCGCCGCGGCCGTCGGCGGCGCTGGAGCTGTACCGCCAGGCGGGCGTGCTGCGCGTGCTCTATCCAGAGCTGGAGGCGTGCACCGCGACGGCGGACGAGCACGGCGAGCTGGTCTGGGCGCACCTGCTGCGCAGCACCGACGCCGTCGCGCGCCAGCGCGCACCGCTGCTGCGGCTGGCGGCGCTGCTGCACGCCGTCGGCAAGCCCGCGGTGCGGGTGGAGACGGCGGAAGGCGTGCGCTTCCCGCGCTACGCCGAGGCCGGCGCGGCGCGCGCGCGAGAGCTGTTGCGCCGGCTGAAGTGCTCCAACGCGCAGATCGACTTGGTCACGCACCTGGTGGCGCAGCACGCGAGCCTCCCGAGCGCCAACACGCCCGCGCCCGCGGTGCGCCGCTGGCTGCAGCGCGTGGGGCGCGAGCACGTGGCCGACGTGCTGCGGCTGCGCGTCGCCGCCTGCCGCGCGCGCGGCGGCGCGGCTCGTGCCGAGGGCGAGGCGCTGCGCGACGCGGTGCGCCACCTGCGCCAGGTGCTCGCCGCTCACCCGCCGCTCCGGGTCGCCGAGCTGGCGATCGGCGGCGACGACCTGCGCGCTCTCGGCCTGCGCCCGGGCCGCCGCTACGGCGAGATCCTGCGCGCGCTGCTGGAGCGCGTCACCGACGAGCCCGGCCTCAACACGCGCGACGCGCTGCTCGCGCTGGCGGACGAGCTGGCGCGGCACGCGACGCGCGGAGCGGACGACCCGCCGCCGCGCTCCGGGGCCGATCGGCCGGACGCGCGCTGACGGGGAGCGGCCCGGCGCAGGCGCGGCGCCGCGGCGCGGGCATCACGGACGGGGTTCGGCGACGAGGGAGAACGACGATGCGGAAGCGGGTGGCGACGGCAGCGCTGGGGCTCGCGCTGCTCTGCGGGGCCGGGCGGGCCAGCGCGCAGGGCATCCTGCCGTTCGCGCTGGAGGCGCGCGGCGGCCTGACGCTGCCCACCAGCGGGCTGAGCAGCGCCAGCGGGCCGGACGTGGGCAGCGCCGTCAGTTTCAACGTCAACGCCACGTATTCGCCGCTCCCGGGCATCTCGCTCTACGGCGGCCTCGGGCGCGACGCCTTCGACTGCGGCGACGGCTGCGACCTGCGCGGCACCGGCGTCGACGCCGGACTGCGCCTCTCCGTGCCCACCCTGATCCCGTTCCCGCTGCGGCCGTGGGTGAAGACGGGGCTGCTGGCCCACCACCTCCGGGGCGAGCGCAGCGGCGGCGGCGCGCGCCTCTCAGAGAGCGACCTGGCGCTGGGCTGGGAGCTGGGCGGCGGCGTCACGCTGAACCTGCTGCCGCCGCTCACGCTGACGCCCGGCCTGCGCTACCGCCGCCTGCTGCCCGACCTCGGCCCGGAGTTCGGCGGCGCGCGCCCCGCGTCGTACCTCGTCCTCGACATGGCGCTGCGCCTGGCGCCGTAGCCACCCGCGCCGCTCAGGCCGCGCGCGACACCGCCCGCCGGCCCAGGCTCTCCAGGATCTGCGCGGCGGCGGCCTCGCCCGTCTCGCAGCCGCCTTCCATGAAGCCCTGCGCTTCACCGGAGCAGTGCTCGCCCGCGAAGAACAGCATGCCGACCGCCTCGCCCTCCGCACCCGCGAACGCCGTCCACTGGCCGGGGCGATAGCAGGCGTAGCTGCCGCGCGTCCACGGATGCGACGGCCAGTGGAAGCGCGCCTCGGTCATGCCGTCGCGCGCCGCGGCGACGCCCGGGAAGACGCGCTCCAGGTCGCGCACGGCGGCCTCGGCCTGCGCGCGCGGCGTGCCGGCGCCGAGCGACACCCCGTGCGCGCCACCGGTGAAGTTGGTGAGGATGCCCGCCACGCCTGGCTGCCGGCGGCTCGTCTCCCAGGTGAGCTGCAGCGGCAGGTCGGTGAGCAGGCTACCGTTGGAGCCGTGCGCCTGCCGCCAGGGGCGCGCGCGGAAGCCGAGCATCAGCTTGGCATTGGTGCCGTAGCCCAGCTCCCGGATGGCGCGGCGCTTGGCCGGCGGCAGCTCCACCGCCAGCCGCACCTCGCGCAGCAGCGTGAACGGCAGCGCCAGCAGCAGGTGCGTGCCCTGCGCCTCCAGCGTGCCCTCGCCGCGGCGGAAGCTGCAGCGGAAACCGCCGCCCGGCCGCGCCGCGACCGCCTCCAGCACCGTGCCCGTCTCGATGGCGTCGGCCAGCCGCTCGGCCAGCCGCGCGGGGAGCTGGTCGTTGCCGCCGCGCACGTGAAAGCGCTCGTCGCTCTCGCCGAAGACGCGGAACGGCTCCGGCTGCGGATCGATCATCACCAGGAAGTTGAGCGCCGACTGCTCGCCGATCTCCAGCCCGTACTCGGTGGTGTAGGCGACGTCGAGCAGGTCGCGCATCCAGCCGCGGGCGCCAGCGGCGTGCAGCCATTCGGCGAGGGAGAGCCGGTCCAGCCGCTCGGCGCCGTTGGGCGCGCGGTACGAGACGGAGCCGTCGCCGCCGAGGCCGGCGAGCTCGGCCTCGATGCGAGCGGCGAGCGGGCGGAACGCCGCCACCACCTCGGCGTCGCTGCGGCGCTGCCCGCCGAAGAACCACAGGTCGGTGGCGAGGCCGGGCGCCTCCTGCGCGAGGTCGTCCAGCTCGAGGCCCAGCTCCCGCGCCAGCGCCTGCACGTGCGTGTGGCCGGTGTCGATCAGCTCGCCGCCCAGCTCGGCGACCTGGCCGTCGGCGAAGTGGTGGCGCAGGCTGAAGATCCGCCCGCCGACGCGGTCCTGCGCCTCGAAGACGCGCACCGGCACGCCCGCCTGGCGCAGCCGGTGGGCGGCCGTCAGCCCGGCGATCCCCGCGCCGACGATCAGCACCGGCTCCCGCGGGCGCGGGCCCGCGCCCGCGCGCGGCGGCGCGCAGCCGGCCAGCAGCGCCGCGCCCAGCCCGGCGGACGAGGCCAGGAACTCGCGGCGGCTCAGCCGGCGCGCGGCGCGCGCCTGCGCGGCGCGCTCCACCAGCTCGGCGGGGTCGTACGGGGTGTGCAGCGCGGCGCGGGCGAGCTGCAGCGCGCGCTGCACCTGCGAGAAGAGCGGCGTGCGGGGCATGGCCAGGTCGGGCGGGAGTCGCGAGGGCTGCTACGGTGGGAACGCCGCAGAAGGAATGCGGCGCGGCGCAACGCGGAGCAAGGGTGGCATGCAGAGCGCGGCGCGCGGCGAAACGTCGCCCTCACACCGGGGCCGCCGACGACGTATCTTGCGGTGAGCTCTCGATCTTTCCCCGCACGGGAGTGCCCACCATGCGCAAGACCCTCGTCCTCTCCGCCGGCCTGCTGCTGCTCGCGAGCTGCAGCCGCGACACCACGCGCCCGGCCGCCGAGGCGCTGAGCCCCGCCGAGGTACACGCGTTGACGGCTCAACTGGCACGCCATTCGGGCTCCGGCCTGTTGCTGCTCTTCGGCTCGGAGCGCGGCCCGCGGGCGGCGGCCGCGCCGGTGGAGGTGCAGGCCACGATCTCCGCGCCCTGCCCGCTCGGCGGCTCGCTGCGGGTGGAGACCCGCGTCACCGGCACCGTGGACGATGCCCGCCGTGACGTCGCGCTCACCGGCACGGTGACGCTCACGCACACCGCCTGCGCCGTCACCGCCGAGAAGACCACGCTGACGCTGACCGGCGCGCCCAACCTGGTGGCGCGCAGCTCGATCCACGTCGTCGACGGCCGGCCCGCCGGGCTGCAGAGCGCCAGCCTGCAGGGCGGTTTCGCCTGGCGCACCGCCGACGGCCGCTCCGGCACCTGCCAGGTCAACACCTCGTCCACCCTGGACGTGGCGGCGCGGCTCCTCACCGTCACCGGCAGCGTCTGCGGCACGCAGGTGGACGTGAAGACGAGCTGGACGTGAGGCGGCGGGGCGTGGCGAGCTACGACGGGGCCGCGTATCTTTCGCGCGTCCACCCCGTTTCCGGCAGACGAGTGTCGTGATGGCCACGAAGATCAAGGAAGCCGCCGCCCTCCCCCGCCCCGCCGCGCCCGCCGGCGGCGAGCGCGCGGCGCACACCGAGCCGCGCAACCCCGGCATGCCGCTGGAGCTGGACTGGGTGCGCGACGTGCGCGTCAACCGCAGCGCCGTCGAGCGCCGCGCCGGCAGCATCGGCGCGCGGCGCACCGTCAAGAAGGAGTACCAGGCGGCGTGGCTGCTGCGCGCCATCACGCTGATGGACCTGACCACGCTCTCCGGCGACGACACGCCCGGCACCGTGCGCCGCCTCTGCGCCAAGGCGCGCCAGCCGGTGCGCGCGGACCTGCTGCACGCCCTCGGCGCGGCCGACCTGCCGATCCGCACCGCCGCGGTCTGCATCTACCACGAGATGGTGCCCACCGCGGTGGAGGCGCTGCGGGGCTCGGGCATCCCGGTGGCGGCGGTCTCCACCGGCTTCCCCGCCGGGCTCTCGCCGCTGGAGCAGCGCCTCGCCGAGATCGACGCCTCCGTCGCCGCCGGCGCCGAGGAGATTGACATCGTCATCTCGCGCCGCCACGTGCTGACCGGCGACTGGCCGGCGCTCTACGACGAGGTGCGGCGCTTCCGCGCGGCCTGCGGCGCGGCGCACCTGAAGGCGATCCTTGCCACCGGCGAGCTGGGCACGCTGCGCAACGTCGCGCGCGCCAGCCTGGTGTGCATGATGGCCGGCTCGGACTTCATCAAGACCTCCACCGGCAAGGAGAGCGTCAACGCCACGCTGCCCGTCAGCCTGGTGATGGCGCGCACCATCCGCGACTACGAGGAGCGCACCGGCCACCGCGTCGGCTTCAAGCCGGCCGGCGGCATTCGCACGGCGAAACAGGCGCTGGAGTGGATGCTGCTCATGAAGGAGGAGCTGGGCACCGCGTGGCTGCGGCCGGCGCTCTTCCGCTTCGGCGCCAGCAGCCTGCTCACCGACATCGAGCGCCAGTTGGAGCACCACCTCACCGGCCGCTACTCCGCCGCACACCGGCACCCGATGGCGTGAGCCCCCGCCCCGGCTACCGGCTGCCGGC
>ERZ1066122.388-NODE-388-length-46670-cov-35.637370_pt1 | contig 46670 bp, 35 predicted proteins | sample MGYA00382769_ERZ1066122 | MGnify/ENA primary metagenome ERZ1066122 (study PRJEB33369, sample SAMEA5778352) | biofilm metagenome | biome: Industrial cooling water; feature: Water cooling tower basin; material: Biofilm | place: United Arab Emirates | collected... | reverse complement strand
CTGCTGGGGCGGCTCGGCCTGCGCGCGCCGCCGCGCGAGTGGTACGCCGACGCGCTGCTCGACGCCGTCGTGCAGCGCGTGCCGCCCGAGCACCCGGAGCTGGACGCCGCGGGCGTGCGGCGCCTGCAGGCGCAGGGCGCGCACGACCCGCAGGCGCGCGCCGCGCGCACCCTCCTCTTCTACTGGCAGACCTGGCGCTGGGTGATGACCGGTGAACTCGACGCCGCGCTCGGGGCGGCGCTGCCCCCGCGGCCCCGCCATGCCTGACGCGGACACGGCGGCCGCCCGCGCGCCCGTCGCGGCGCTCGCCCGCGCCTCCGCCGAGCGGCGCGAGGCGTTCTTCGAGCTGCGCTGGACCGGCCGCGAGGCGCTCACCCGCGGCGACGCCGAGTGCCTGCTCGGCGCCGCGCCCCGCCAGGGCGAGGCCGGCGGCATCCACGCCGGCTGGCGCTGGGACGGCCAGCGCCTGCGCGCCTGCAACGACCGCTACGGCTTCTACCCGCTCTTCTACGCCCGCGACGGCGAGCGGCTGCTGCTCTCGCCCTCGCTGGTGCGGCTGCTGGAGCTGGGCGCGCCCGCCGAGCTGGACGAGGACGCGCTCTCCGTCTTCCTGATCACCGGCTTCTTCCTGGGCGAGGACACGCCGTTCCGCGCCATCCGCGCGCTGCCGCCCGCCGCGCGCTTCACCTGGGAGCGCGGCGAGCTGAGCGTCGCCGGCGAGTACGTCATCCGCCCGCCGCTGGACGTCTCCTGGGCCGACGCCGTCGAGGGCTACACCCGGCTCTTCCGCCAGGCGATCCGCCGCTCGCTCGCGCACGCGCCGGCCATCGCGCTGCCGCTGAGCGGCGGCAAGGACTCGCGCCACATCCTGCTGGAGCTGCTGCGCGCCGGCCGAGCGCCCGAGCTGACCGTCACCTTCGAGCAACTGCCCTGGCAGGAGCCCAACCTGGACGTGCCCATCGCCCGCGAGCTGGCCGCCGCCGCCGGCGTGCCGCACGTGGTGCTGCCGCAGCCGCGCGACGCGCTGCGCACCGAGCTGCGCAAGAACCTGCTCACCCACCTCTGCTCCGACGAGCACGCGCACTACCTGGTGCTCGCCGACTACCTGCGCGGCCGCAAGCTGGTGGTCTACGACGGCATGGCGGGCGACGTGCTCTCCGAGAGCAAGGTGCGCGGGCTGGAGCGCACCCGGCTCTTCCAGGAGGGGCGCGTCGAGGAGCTGGCGCGCCTGGAGCTGGGCCCGGCCGAGCACCTGCGCCGCTTCCTGCGCCCCGAGCTGCAGGGCGCCTTCAACCGGGAGCGCGCGCACGCCCGCCTGGCGAGCGAGATGGCCCGGCACGTGGAGGCGCCCAACCCGTTCGGCTCCTACCGCTTCTGGAACCGCACCCGCCGCGAGATCGCGCTCAGCCCCTTCGCCATCCTCGCCGACTGCGACGTGGTGGTGCCTTATCTGGACCCCGACCTCTTCGACTTCCTGGCCGCGCTGCCCGCGCCGCTGCTCGCCGAGCGCCGGCTGCACACCGCCGTGATGCAGCAGGCGTTCCCCGGGTTCGCCAAGATACCGTTCGACTACGAGCGCCGGACGATCGCGCCCGCGCGCTACCCGCGCCCGACGCGCCCGGACCGGCTGCGCGAGCGCGCCCGCTCGCTCGCCTGGCTGGGCCGCGCCGTGCTCTACGGCACCCGCGCGCCCGCCGAGCGGATCGTCGACCACCGCTACGCCCGCCTGCGCGCCGCGCGCGTGCTCACCCGCGCGCGCGACCCCATGCACCCCTGGCTGCCGCGCATGCTCGTCTACCTCGCGCAACTGCAGACCCTCGCCGCCGACCCGGCCGCGGCGCGGAGCTACTGATGCGCCCGGCCCTCTCGCGCCGGTTCCTTCGCCCGCTCCCGCGGCCATGCTCTCGCGTTTGAGGCGGCTGCAGCCGCAGCATCTGTACGTGAAGCAGCGCACCCAGGCGCGCAACTTCCTGCGCGACGCCGACAAGAAGCCGCTGCCTCAGATCGTGCGGGAGGCGGCCGCCTGCGGCGTGCGCAACCGCGGCTTCCGCGCTACTACTTCCTCAACATGCTCTACCGCCGCGGCGTCGAGGGCATCGGCGACTACCTAAGCGACCGCGAGGTCCAGCGGCTGTACGAGGACGCAGGCGAGAGGCGGCTACGCGCGTTCTTCAAGAACAAGATCCTCTTCCACCAGCACTTCGCGCGCACCGGCCTGCGCCAGGCGCGGCTGCTGGGCTACAGCCTCGGCACCCTCTTCTTCGGCGAGACGGATGCCCAGGTGGTGGACAGCGAGCGGCAGCTCGCCGCGCTGGTGCGCGCGCTGATCGAGCGCTCCGCCACGGCCTCGGTGTTCATCAAGCCGGCGACGGGCGCCAAGGGCGCGGAGTGCGCGCGGCTGGATGCACCACCCACGGGCGAGCGCCTGGCCACGCTCTACCGCCGCCTGCAGGCCGGCAGCTTCGTCTTCGAGGAGACCATCCGCCAGCACCCGCGCCTGGCGGCGCTCTGCGCGGACAGCGTGAACACCACGCGCATCATCACCTATCTCGACGAGGCGAACCTGCCGCACTTCCTCTCCGCCTTCCTGCGCGTGGGCGTCGGCGGCAGCGTGGTGGACAACGCCAGCGCCGGCGGCCTCTTCGTCGCCGTCGACCTCGCCAGCGGGCGGCTCGCGCCGCGCGCGTACCGCCACCTCGCGGCCGGCGGCGCCACCTACACGCACCACCCCACCACCGGCGTCGTCTTCGCCGACTTCGTGCTGCCCGCCTTCGACGCGGCCCGCCACCTGGTGCAGCAGGCGGCGCAGTGGCTGCCGTATCCGCTGGTCGGCTGGGACGTCGCCTTCGCGGAGGACGGGCCGCTGCTAGTGGAGGGCAACCACGAGACCGGCTTCAGCGCGGCCGAGATCAGCAACGGTGGCTCCCTGCGCGACCCGCGCTTCCGCGCGGTGTTCGCCCGGCTGCTGGCTGGCCGGCGCGGCTGAGGCAGCGTGCGCCCGGCGCCGGCCCGTTCACTCCACCCCGTGCACCCGATCGGACCCGACATGCCCGCTCCGCGCCGGCTCGCTGCCAAGCTCCAGTTGCTCCAAGCCGCTCGCGACGCCCGCGAGCGCACCGGCAAAGGCGTCCTGCAGCAGTTGCGCGAGATCGCGCAGTTGCGCCTCGGCCCCGGCACGCTCAAGCCGGCGGACTACTACGCGCTCGGCGCCTTCGACGACGCCGTCTACCCGCCAGGGGCGAAGCGCGAGCTGGTCAGTTGGTCGCAGAGCTACCTCTCCGAACGAGTGAACAACCGCCACTGGGTGGCTCTAGCCAGCGACAAGCTCAACACCTACGTGATGCTGAAGGGCCTGGGCCTGCCCTTTCCCGAGCTGTACGCGCTGCTCCATCGCCGCGGGCGGTTCTTCGACGGCATTCCCACGCTGCGCTCTGCCGAGGCCACCGCGACGCTCCTGCGCGAGGGGATGCGCTACCCCTTCTTCGGCAAGCCGCTGGGCCGCAGCTTCGGGATCGGCGCGGCCTCCGTCGACGGCTACAACGCGTCCACGGACCGGCTGCAGATGGCGACCGGCGAGGCCGTCGCGGTGGAGGAGTACGTGAAACAGATCGCGCGCTTCGCCGGCTACCTCTTCCAGCGGCGGGTGGCGCCCCACCCCGCGATCCGCGCCATCTGCGGCGATCGGCTGGGCACCGTGCGCATGGTGGTGCTCTATGGCGAGGACGGCCCGCGCCTCTTCCGCTGCACCTGGAAGACGCCGGTCGGCCGCAACATCACCGACCACGCCATCGGCCGCTCCGGCAACCTCAAGGCCTGGGTGGACCCGGCCAGCGGCCGCGTGGAGCGCGTGCTGCAGGGGCTGACGGAGGACGACCCCGAGATCTACGGCCTCGGCCGTTTGGGGCGCGAGACGGCCGTGCACCCGGACTCACAGGCGCCGGTGCTCGGCATCACCCTGCCCGACTGGGACGAGGCGGTGGCGCTCTGCCTGCGCGCCGCCTCGGCGTTCCCCGGGCTGCGCTACCAGTCGTGGGACGTGGCGATGACCGACGAGGGGCCGACGCTGCTGGAGCTGAACTCCGCCGGCGGCGTGGCGCAGATGCCCGGCTGCAAGGGCTTCTGCGACGCCGAGTTGCGCGCCTTCCTCACGCGGTTTTCCAGCTAGACCGCGGTGCGGCCCCGCTTCACCGCACCCGGACGCGCCGCGCCGACCGCAACACGGCACCGACGCAGCGTCGGCAATGTGTTATTCGGGCGAGTACGATAGGACGAACCGCGATGATGCCGATGAACGGCGGTAGGCCGCCGGTCAGCCCGGAGCGCTGGCAAATGGCGGCGAGAATGCACCGTCTCCACTGGAGGCTGAAGTGGTCGCACTGCGACACGGCCCGCCGGAAGGCGCGTTTCCTCCTGCGCCTGGGACTGCAGCCCGTGCTGGCCGTGGCGCGCGCCGCGGTGGGCACCCGCAGGTACGGCCGGGAGGTGGCCCGGGTCGCCGGCGTCCCGCGGTGGCGCCAGTTCCTGCAGCAGTGCGCCATCGGGGCTCGCTTCTTCGGCTTCACTCCAGACACCTACTACCGCTACAAGATCCACAGCGAGAGTTACTTCGGGCAGTTGCAACTGGAGGTGGCCGATCAGCTCTTCCTGACGGGCGCGCTGCGCAACGACGGCTTCTCGACGTTCGGCGCCAGCGCGCGACGGCACTGGTACCCCAAGGCGAGCGCCGCCTGGGAGTTCACCGAGGCGCTGGGCGGCGGCACCGGGCTGCTCAGCTTCGGCAAGCTGCGCGCGGCCTGGGGGCAGGCCGGCAACGAGCCGCCCGTCTACGGCACCGTCGGCGGGCTGACGGCCGCGCCGCTGCTGGACGGCGGCTGGGGCAGCAACTTCGTCACCAGCGCGCTGGGGCAGGGCGGCGTCTACACCGGGCTCTCCCGCGCGCAGCCGGACCTGAAGCCGGAGCGCACCTCCGAGCTGGAGTTGGGCGCCGACCTCTCCTTCCTGCAGGACCGCATCGCGCTCGGCGCCACCTGGTACCATGCGCGCACCGAAGACGCCATCCTGCTCGCCCGCGTCACCCCGTCCACCGGCTACTTCCAGCAGCTGCGCAACGCGGCCACGCTGCGCAACCGCGGTGTGGAGCTGTCGCTGCAGATGCGCCCCGTGCAGCGCCGCGGCCTGAGCTGGGAGATCGAGGGCACCTGGGCGCACAACGACAACCGGGTGCTCTCCTTCGGTGACACCGCCACGGAGTTCGTCGTCCTGCAGGGCGGTTTCGCCAGCGCCACCGGCGCGGCCTATCGCGGGGGGCGCGTGGGCGTGCTGCAGGGCAACGACTACGCGCGCTGCGGCCGCGGCCTGGTCGTCGGCGGAGTGGACATCGACGCCGCCTGCGGCACCGGCGCGAGGAAGGACGCGCTCTACATCGCGGCCGACGGCTTCCCCATCCTCGACCCGACGCTGCGCGTCATCGGCGACCCGCACCCGGACTGGACGGCCAGCCTGCGCAACTCGCTCAACCTCGGTGCCGTGCAATTGATGGCGCTGCTCGACGTCAAGCAGGGCGGCGACCTGTGGAACGGCACCCGCGGCGCGCTCTACAGCTATGGCACGCACCGAGACACCGAGCAGCGCGCCTCCTGCCAGCGCGTCGCCGGCCGGCTGCAGTGCAGCGGCAACGAGCGGGTCTTCGGGCAGGACCTCCTGCCGGGCGCCGTCGCCGGGCCGGGCGCGGGCACGGCGGTGCCGATCGGCGAGAACTGGTGGCGCACGGGGCTGGGCACCTCGTTCAACGGCGTCAACGCGCCGTTCATCGAGGACGGCAGCTACGTGAAGCTGCGCGAGGTCGCGCTCAGCTACAGCGTGCCGGGCCGCTACGCGCAACGCCTCGGCCTCTCCGGCATCGGCCTGCGCGTGGCCGGGCGCAACCTCAAGACCTGGACCGACTACACCGGGCTCGACCCCGAGACCAACGTCGCGGGCGGCACCAACCTGCGCGGCGTGGACTACTTCACCAACCCGCAGACCCGGCAGTGGATCCTCAGCGTAGACCTGAACCGCTAAGCGAGCGAGGCAGCGATGAAAGCTCTTGCCAAGACCGCGGCCACGCTCGCGCTGCTCGGCGCGCTGGCCGGCTGCGACGACTATCTCACCGGCGACGACCTCAGCGGCGATCCCAACATCCCGCCGGCCGCCACCACCGACCAGCTCTACCACGCCGTGGTGCTGGCGCAGTTCGTCCAGCACACGGGCGACCTGGCGCGACACGCCAGCATGTTCACCCAGCAGATGGCGGGCGTGGGCAACCAGCTCACCGGCCGCGGGCAGTACATCCTCACCGAGCAGGACCTCAACGGCGCGATGGACGCCATCTACCTGGGCGGCGGCCTCTATGACCTGCGCGAGATCATCCGCCGCAGCGACGCGGCGCAGGACCGGCGCTACGCCGGCATCGCGCGCGTCTGGGAGGCATACCTGATGGGCGAGTCCGCTTCGCTCTGGGGCGACCTGCCGTACTCCGAGGCGGTCGGTGAGAACCAGACGCCCAAGCTGGACCCGCAGGCCGAGATCTATGCCGCCGTGCAGCCGTTGCTGGACCAGGCGATCGCCGACCTGCAGAGCGGCGCCGGCCGCGGCCCCGGCGCGGTGGACCTGATCTACGGCGGCGCGGCCGCGCCGTGGGCGGAGGTCGCGCACACGCTCAAGGCGCGCTTCTACCTGCACTGGGTGGAGGCGCAGGCCGGCGGCGCCGCGCAGGCGATGGCGCAGACGGCGTGCGCCGGCGACTGCGTCGCCAAGGCGCACGCCGCGGCGCAGCGCGGCATCTCCGCGACGGCGAACGACTTCCGCTCCGCGCAGGTCAACTCGCCCAACGCCGAGAACCTCTGGTACCAGTTCATGTTCGTGCAGCGCCAGGGGCAGATCTCGGCCGGCAGGTACCTGGTGGACCTGCTGAAGGAGCGCGGCGACCCGCGCCTGACGCGCTACTTCCGCCCGCTGGCCAGCGGCCAGATCGTGGGCGCGGACCCCGGCGGCGCGCTCTCCTCGCTGCTGAGCAGCGCGCGCGGCGCGCCGGACTTCCGCCAGCCGATGGCCACCTATGCGGAGACCCAACTGATCCTCGCCGAGACGAGCTGGCGGCGCGGCGACGCGGCGCAGGCGCTCGTGCACCTCAATGCCGCCCGCGCCGCCGAGGGGCTCACCCCGCCGCTCACCGGCCTCACCGGCGCGGCGCTGCTGCGCGAGATCATGCTGGAGAAGTATATCGCCATGTTCCAGAACATCGAGGCCTGGAACGACTACAAGCGCACCTGCCTGCCGGCGCTGCGCCCGGCGCGCGGCAGCGAGGTGATCGGCCGGCTGCTGTACTCCAACAACGAGCGCAACACCAACCCCAACATCCCGGCGGTGAGCGCACAGCCCGCGCGCAACGCCAACGACCCCACGCCCTGCCCCGCCCCGTAGGCGGCCCCCGGCTCCCCCCGCTCGGCAGCGAGCGGGGGGAGTGCCGCATCGAGCAGTAAACCATCTCCGCCTCGCGTTCATCCAACCCAAAGAGCGCGGCTTTCGTCCCCCGACGCGCAACCTCCGCTGCGCCGGTGCGTACTCTGCCGAGGTGACGCCAACGCGCGGCCCCGCCGAAACCTGCGGGGCCCGTGTTCACGTACCGAAGAACAGGGACCGATCGTGTCGCCTCAACCGGGGTGCTCGCCGTGAACCGCAGTGTCGTCATCGTGGAGCCGGACCAGCTCGCGCAGCGCAAGCTGCTGCGCCTGCTGAGCGCCGAGCCGGGAATCGATTCGGTGCGCTGCTGCTGCGGCTACCGCGACGGCGCACACACCGTGAGCCGGCATCCGCCGGACCTGCTGCTGGTCGGCGCCGACGCGCCGTTGCTGAGCGCGGCGCTGCCCGGCGGCGCGGACGCGGCGCTGCCGCCCGGCGTGGTGCTGACCACCACCTACGCGCCGGAGCTGGCCCCGCTGGAGGCACCCCTCAACCTCCTCTTCAAACCGTTCGACGCCACGCGCTTCCGGGCCGCCCTGGCCCGGATCGCCGGCCAGGAAGCGGTGCCGGTGCTGCCCACCGTACACTGGCTGCTGCGGCTGGCGCGCGTGGCTACCCCCTGCGCGGCGGCGCCGCTGAACGGGTATGGCATGCCGGAGTGGCTGCTGGCCGACCGCCTGCGGCTGGACCCCTGCTGAGAGCCGGCGCGGTTCGTCCCCCGTTCGCTACCCTTCAGCCCGGTCGCGTTCGCTTCGTCCCGTTCCTGTTCGTTTCGCCCCGCGCTGCGCCTACCCTGCCCGGCACGCCTCACGAGTGTGTCCGGGGACCGCGGCGCCCGCGACGCGCATCATCCGACCTCACCCGCCGCGAACAGGAGCGACCGCCATGCGATCCATCTTCCGTCGGCTCTGGCTGCTGGGGCTCGGGCTACTCGTGGCCGGGCCACTGGCGGCCCAGCCCGCCGGCAGCGTCAGCGGCCGGGTCACCGACCAGGCGACCGGCCAGCCGCTCGCGGGGGTGCAGGTCTTCCTCGCCGGCACCACGCGCGGCGCGCTCACCGACGCACAGGGCCGCTACACGCTCGCCGGCGTGCCCGCCGGCCCGCAGACGCTGCGCGCCACCCGCGTCGGCTATGCGCAGGGCTCGCAGAGCGTCACCGTCAGCGCCGGCAGCAGCGTCACCGCGGACTTCGCGCTGCGCGCCAGCACCGTGGAGCTGGGCGCCCTGGTGGTGACCGCCACCGGCCAGGAGCAGCGCAAGCGCGAGATCGGCAACGCCGTCTCCACCGTGCAGCCGGTGCAGGGTGAGCTGGCCAGCGCGCAGAACCTCAGCGAGCTGCTGCAGGGCAAGGCCGCCGGCGTGGGCATCCTGCCCAACAGCGGCACCGCCGGCGCCGGCAGCAAGATCCGCATCCGCGGCAACGCCAGCGTCTCGCTGGACGCGACCCCGCTGCTCATCATCGACGGCGTGCGCATCAACAACAGCACCGAGAGCACCGGCCTCTTCACCGGCGGCCAGGCGACCTCGCGCTGGGACGACATCAACCCGGAGGACATCGAAAGCATCGAGATCCTCAAGGGCCCCGCCGCCAGCGCGCTCTACGGCACCGCCGCCGCGAACGGCGTGGTGCAGATCACCACCAAACGTGGCCGCCGCGGCGGCGCCCAGGTCCGCGCCTACGCCGAGCGCACCAGCACTGCCTACAACCGCGAGGACATCCCGGACAACTTCCTGGCACGCGGCCGGCTCGCCAGCGGGCAGATGGGCACCTGCGACCTCTCCGCGCGCGCGGCCGGCACCTGCACGCAGGTGGACTCGCTCTACCGCTACAACCCGCTCTTCCAGGGAGCCGGCTCGCCGCTGCGCGACGGCTACCTGCAGAAGTTCGGCGCCAGCCTCTCCGGCGGCAGCGCCGACGGCAGCGTGACCTACTACGTCTCCGGCGAGTCCGAGAAGGGGCCGGGCAATGTGCGCTTCAACGACCTGGACCGCGCCAGCTTCCGCGCCAACGTCGGCGGCCGGCTCAACGAGAGCCTGCGCGTCACCGCGTCGAGCGGCTTCGTGGGCAGCTACATTCAACTGCCGCAGAACGACAACAGCGGCAACGGCATCCTCACCAACGCGCTGTTGGGCAGCCCCTCGCCCACCAACGTGGCGCGCGGGCAGGGCTTCCGCTCGCCGTACTCCGCGAGCACCGTCGGCTGGTGGAAGAACGAGGAGGACCTGCGCCGCTTCACCGGCAGCGTCCGCGCGGACTACACGCCGTTCGCCTGGCTCTCGTTCAACGCCGTCGCCGGGCTGGACCAGGCCAGCCGCTTCGAGCGCAGCATCGTCGCCCCGCCCGGGCTGCCCGGCGGCGCCTTCGCCGAGGGCTTCCGCGAGCAGTACCGCACGCAGGAGCAGGAGATCACCAGCAACCTGAACGGCACGCTGACGCGTGACCTGAGCGGCGCGCTGCGCTCCACGACCGCGGCCGGCGTGCAGTACAACGAGAGCACCTTCGACTGGACGTACGTCGCGGGCGAGAACCTGGCGCCCGGCACCAAGAGCGCGGCGACCGCCTCGGACGTCGCCGAGGCCTACGGGCAGAACAAGCTCTTCGGCGTCTACGTCTCGCAGCAGTTCGGCATCGCCGACCGGCTCTTCCTGACCGCCGCCCTCCGCGGCGACCAGAACAGCGCCTTCGGCCAGAACATCGGCTTCATCACCTACCCGGCGTTCAGCGCCAGTTGGGTGCTCAGCGAGGAGCCGTTCTTCCCGCAGCTCGCGCTGCTGAGCAACCTGCGGCTGCGCGCCGCCTACGGCGAGAGCGGGGTGCGGCCCGGCCGGCTGGACGCGGTGCAAACCTACACCGACCGCGCCGTCGCGCTGGACGGCGGTGTGCGCTCCGGCTTCATCCTCAATCGCATCGGCAACCCGGACCTCAAGCCCGAGATCAGCCGCGAGGTGGAGCTGGGCGCCGACCTCGGCCTCTTCGACGACCGCCTGGGCCTGGAGGCGACGTACTACGACAAGACGACGCGCGACGCACTGGTGCGCCGGCCGCTCGGCCCCTCCCTCGGCGGCCCCGCCACCCAGTTCTTCAACCTGGGCGAGGTGAGCAACCGCGGCTGGGAGGGGCGTATCCGCGCCGAGCCGCTGCGCACCCGCCGCGCCTCGCTGGACGTGGGGATGACGTTCTTCACCAACCGCAACCGGCTGGTAGCGCTGGGCGACACCGCCATCCCGCCGATCGCCTTCGGCGCCGCGCAGCGCCACATCGACGGCTACCCGCTGGGCGGCTACTGGCTGGGGCGCTACCGCTACGCCGACGCGAACGCCGACGGGCTGATCCAGCGCGGCGAGGTCACGCTGCTCGCCGACTCGCTGCAGGACGACCCCGGCACCGAGCTGGAGGGCGACGGCCGCTCCTACCAGGGCACGCCCTTCCCCACGCGCGAGCTCTCCTTCAATGCGGACCTGACGCTCTTCCGCGCCGTCCGGCTGCACGCGCTGGTGGATCACAAGGGCGGGCACAAGCTCTACAACTTCACCCGCCGCGAGCGCTGCGCGAGCACTGCGCTCGCCTTCTGCGAGGACCGGCACGTGCCCGGCGCGGCGACACTGGAGGAGCAGGCCGCCATCCAGGCGCGCCTGGCCGGGCTCAGCTCCGCCGGCTTCATCGAGGACGCCGCCTTCTGGAAGCTGCGCGAGGTGGCGCTCACCTTCACGGCGCCCGAGCACTGGGTGCGCCGCTTCGGCGCGGCCGACGCGCTGAGCCTCACTCTCGCCGGGCGCAACCTCAAGACCTGGGCGGACTACCGCGGGCTCGACCCCGAGGTCAACTCGCCGGCTCAGTTCGACGGCGTCAACGACGACCCCGGCCGTCACGGCGTCATCGACTACTACACGCTGCCGCTCGCGCGCACCTTCGTGCTGCGCCTGGACCTCGCCTTCTGAGCCCGCACCCGGAGCCCTGCCATGCGCTTCTCTATCGTGTTGCCTGATCCCGCCGCCCGCGCCGCGGGCGGCCGCCTCGCACGCGCGCTGCTGGCTGCGGCGCCCCTGCTCGCGGCCTGCGACCTCGACTCGGTGCTGGAGGTGGACGACCCGTTCACCGTCACCCCCGAGACCGCGCGCGACACGGCCAACCTGGCGAACACCTTCGCCGGCGCGCGCGCGCAGTTCGCCTTCGCCGTCGGCGGCCAGCAGAACAACGAGGGCGGCATCGTCATGACCGCCGGCCTGATGGCCGACGAGCTCTACGCCGCCGACAACTTCACCAGCCGCTGGGAGGTGGACAGCCGCCAGATCGACTACAGCGGGATCTCCGCCTCCAGCGACTTCGCCTACATCTATCTGCAGCGCGCGCGCGCCGCGGCGCTCAACGCGGCCGAGATCTTCGCCGGCAGCAGCCAGGCGGGCTCGCCGCGCCACGCGGAGCTGTACAACCTCGTCGGCTACTCCGTGCTGATGCTGGCGGAGAACTTCTGCTCGGGCGTGCCGCTGAGCGAGCTGAAGCTCTCGGGCGAATTCACCTACGGCGAGCCGCTGACCACGGCGCAGCTCTACGAACAGGCGATCGCCTACTTCGACCAGGCCGCGGCGACCGCCGGCTCGAACGCGCGGCAGAAGAACCTGGCCACCTTGGCGAAGGCGCGCACGCTGCTGGACCGGGGCCGCTTCGCCGACGCGGCCGCCGCGGCGGCCACCGTGCCGGACAACTTCGCGCCCTACCTCGTGGAGTACGACCCGGTGGTCGACGGCACCTGGAACGCGATCTTCCAACTGAGCAACGGCGAGCGCCGCTTCAGCGTCTCCGTCTCGGAAGGCACGCAGAACCGCGGGCTGCCCTTCGGCCAGGACCCGCGCACCCCCATCGACCCCACGCCCGTCGGCTCGGTCTTCGGCAGCGGCGTGGTGGTGCACCTGCAGCAGAAGTATCCCGGCTACGGCGCCGACATCCCGATCGCCACGGCGCACGAAGCGCGCTACATCCAGGCCGAGGCCGCGCTGCGCGGCGGCAACGTCGCGGAGTTCGAGCGGCTGCTCAACGCGGCGCGCGCGCTGCAGGGGCTGCCGGCACTGACGAGCGCGCAGATCGGCGCCGGCACCGACGCGCGGGTCGACACGCTCTTCCGCGAGCGGGCCTACGCCCTGTGGCTGACCGGCCATCGGCTCAGCGACCTGCGGCGGCTGATCCGGCAGTATGGCCGCCGCGAGGATCAGGTCTTCCCGACCGGGGCCACGGCGATCGGTATCGAGTACGGCACCGCGGTCAGCCTGCCGGTGCCGTTCGACGAGGTCAACAACCCCAACTTCGGGGGCTGCCTGAGCACCGACGCGTGAGCCGCGACCGGCTGAGGACGGCGGGCGGGGACGATCCCCGCCCGCCGTCTCGAAGTGCTTGCGCCGCACGGCCCGTCGCCGCTTCTTGCCGGGGAGCGGCCGAGTGCCTGCGCCGGCCCGTCCCGTCCTCCGTCGCCCTTGCCGCCTTTCGTCATGTCCTTCGCTGAGTCCGTAGCGCATCCGCCGTCCCGTGCCGCCTGGCTCTCGCGTGCCTGGGCGCCGTGGCTGATTGGCTTCCTGCTCTGGACGGGCGTGGCCACGCTCTTCTCGCTGCGGCAGATCTACATCTACTCCACCTGGGATCGGCCCTTCACCGTGCCGGACCTGCTGCGCTACGCGGTGCTGCCCACCTTCATCGACGCCTACGCCTGGGCCCTGCTGACGCCGCCCGTCGTCTGGCTGACGCGCCGCCTGCCGTTCACCGGGCGGCGCTGGCTGCGCGCCCTGCCGGCCCACCTCGCGCTCGCCACCATCGTCTCCGCCGCAGTGCTCGCCGTGGACTTCCAGGTGGCGCGCTGGCTCTACCGGCCGGAGGAGACGAAGCACATGTACTTCCCGCGTTTCTTCGTCGCCAACCTGCCCTGGAACCTGCAGTGGTACGCCATCGTTGCCGGCATCACCCTCATGCTCGACTCCTACCGCCGCCTGCGGGACCGCGAGCTGAGGGCCTCGCAGTTGGAGACGCAACTGGTGCGCGCGCAACTGCAGACGCTGAAGATGCAGATCCAGCCGCACTTCCTCTTCAACACGCTGCACGCCATCAGCGAGCTGGTGCACGAGAACGCCGACGCCGCCGACCGCATGATCAGCCGCCTGGGCGACCTGCTGCGCATCTCCATGGACGCCGGCGGGCGGCAGGAGGTGCCGCTGCGCGAGGAGCTGGAGTTCCTGCGCGCCTACCTGGAGATCCAGCAGACGCGCTTCCAGGACCGGCTCTCGGTGCAGGTGGAGGCGCCGACGGAGCTGCTGGGCGCGCAGTTGCCCAACCTGCTGCTGCAGCCGCTGGTGGAGAACGCCATCCGCCACGGCACGGCCGGCGACACCGGCCCGGTGCACATCCGCGTGCGCGCGCTGCGGCAGGCCGGCCGGCTGCGGCTGGAGGTGCGCGACCGCGGGGTGGGGCTGCCGCACGGCGAGGGCGCACTGCGCGAGGGCGTGGGCATCGGCAACACGCGCGCGCGGCTGCGCCAGCTCTACGGCCGCGATCACTCGCTGGAGATCCGCAACGCGCCGGGCGGCGGGGTGCTGGCGGTGGTGCTGCTGCCGCTGCGGATGGAGCCGACGGAACCCCTGGACGAACCCGCGCTGGCCGGAGTGGCCGAGGAGGCCGTATGACGATTCGAGCGCTGGTCGCCGACGACGAGCCGCTGGCGCGTCGTCGCCTGCTGCGGCTGCTGAAGAGCGAGCCGGACGTGGAGGTGGTGGGGGTGGCGGGCAGCGGGCGCGCCGCGGTCGACGCCATCCGCGCGCAGCGCCCCGACCTCGTCTTCCTCGACGTGCAGATGCCGGAGCTGGACGGCTTCGGCGTGCTGGAGGCGCTCGGCGACGCCATGCCGGTCGTCATCTTCGTGACCGCCTACGACCAGTACGCGCTGCGCGCCTTCGAGGTGCAGGCGCTGGATTACCTGCTGAAGCCGTTCGACGCCGAGCGCTTCGCCCAGGCGTTCCGCCGCGCGCGCAGCCAGCTCCGCGCCGGCGATGCGCCCCCGCCCGAGCGGCTGCTGGGGCTGCTGGACGCGCTCAGCGAGAAGCAGAAGCAGCTCGACCAGTTGCTGAGCCGCGGCAGCGAGCGCTACCTCGAACGCCTCATGGTCAAGTCCGCCGGGAAGATCTTCTTCGTGCGCACCGCGGAGGTGCATTGGCTGGAGGCCGAGGGCAACTACATCCGCCTGCACCTGGGCGGCCGCTCGCACCTGATCCGCGAGACGATGAACAACCTGGAGACGCGGCTGGACCCCGAGCGCTTCGCACGCATCCACCGCTCCACCATCGTCAACCTGGACCAGATCAAGGAGCTGCGCCCCTGGTTCGGCGGCGACTACCTCGTCTTCCTGCAGGACGGCACCGAGCTGAAGCTGAGCCGCAGCTACCGCGAGCGCCTCGCCGTGCACCTCGGCTCGCCGGACTGACGCGCCCGCGCGGCGGGCGGGCCGCGTCCGGCTCGTCCCCGCCGCGCACCGCTCGCGTCAGCCTCCTGCGACCGGTCCCACCTCCGTTGGCTCCGCCGGCACCGACGCGCAACGTGTCTCCCGAACGCGGGTTGAGCCGCGTCCCCGCCGTGCCCCGCGGCGGGTATGCCCCACCCCCTGCCCGGAGGCATCCATGCTGCGCACCCTCTCCCGCCTCGGCCTCGCCGCGCTCGGCCTCTCGCTGGCGACGCCGGCCTGCACCGCGGTCGCTCGCCCGCCCTACACGGGGCCCGCCATGAGCGAGCGCGACATCTCCGTGCTGGTGCAGAACCGCGGTTGGGCGGCCGTCAACGTCTACGTCGTGCGCCAGGGCATGCGCTTCCGCCTGGGCGACGTGCGCAGCGGCGGCGAGGCGCGACTGCGCGTCCCGCCCAGCCTGTCGGGGACCATGACGGAGCTGCAGGTGCTGATCGACCCCCAGGACGGCTCGCCGACCTACACCACCGACGCCATCCCCGTCACGCGCGGGCAGGAGGTGACGCTGCGCCTGGGCAACGTGCCGGCGCTGAGCAGCTTCTCCGTCGCCTATCGGCCGGTCGGCCTGCGCCTGTAGCCGGTAGCTGGCAGCCCATCCCCCGAATCCTGAACTCACCGCCTCACGACCACGACGCCGGTCATCTGCGGATGCGGGAGGCAGTAGTAGGGGTAGCGGCCGGGCGTGGCGAAGCGCTGCCGGAAACGCTGGCCCTCGTTGAGCAGCTCGCTGCCCCACTTGCCGTCGCGGCCGGTGACGGTGTGCTGGATCGGGTCGCGGTTGATCCACTCCACGCTCTGCCCGGCGCGGATGCGGATCTCGGCCGGCTGGAAGGCGATCATGCGGATCTCGGCGCGTACGCTGGTGGTGTCGTCGGCCGCCTCGGGCGTGCCCGTGTCGGCGGCGGCGTGCAGCGCGGGCCGCGGCGCCGGCCGGAAGATGCGGCCCCACTGCGACGCCGAGCCGAGCGGCACGGTGAAGACGAAGCCGTAGCGCGTCCTGCCGTCCGCGCCCAGCAGCTTGCGGCGCGAGGTGCCCTGCAGCGTGAGCGCGCCGGCGTTGCCGGCAATCAGCGAGAAGCTGTGCGGCGAGCCGGGGATGGCGACGGCGAGGCCGGCCGTCCACACGGCGTCGAAGCTGTCGGGCGAGAGGGCGCGGCCGACGTCACCCGTCAGGCCCAGGTACGGCGTGAGCCGCAGCACCGCGCCGACGGCCGCCGCGGTGCCGGCCTCGCCTGCGCCGAAGCGGTCGCTGAAGCCGCGCAGCTCGCCCATCAGCGCCAGCGGCCCCAGCGCCTGGCGCAGCCCCAGCGCACCGTCCCAGCTCTTCGCGGCGCTGTTGTACGCGGCCATGCCGGCGACGGCCGTGCCGGGGCGCAGCCCGAAGACGCGCCGCAGCCAGTACTCCGTCTCGTTCCCGCCCAGCCGGGTGGCGACCGCCTCGCTGTTGGAGGTGAAGCTCAGCCCCGCGTCCACCCGGCCGGGCAGCCGCGCGGCCAGCGTGAGCGTGGGGATGTTGAACATCTCATCCGCGCCGTTGAAGAACTCGAAGCGGTGCGCGAAGACGAACGCCGCGCCGCCGCGCTCCACCTCCTGCAGCGTCAGCAGGTTGGGCGAGTGCGCTAGCGTCGACTGCGCCGCGCCCGGTGCGGCGGTGAGCAGCACGGGAACCAGCCAGAGCGCGCGCATCATTGCACCCGAATGCTGCCGGTCATCCCCAACGAGCGATGCGGCTGGCAGAAGTAGTTGAAGGTGCCCGCGGTAGTGAAGGTGACGCGCAACGCCTCGCCGACGCTGTTGGTGTTGACGTTGCTCCACTGCGTGTGGCCGTCGGGCGTGATGGTGTGGAAGAGCGCCTGGGTGTTGACCCAGACGACGGTGCGCCCGCGGGCGATCGTCAGGTTCTCGGGCACGAACGAGGTGCCCGTCAGCCGCACGGTGTCCACCGTGCCGGCGGCCGGCGCGGCCTGCGCGGACCAGCTCAGCGACGCCGTCCGCCCCGCCTGCACGCTCACCGTCTTCTGCGCGGGCTCGCCCGCGGCAAGCTGGAACGCGGCGGGCAGCGTGACGCCGAGCGTGTGGCTGCCGGCCGGCACGTTGAGGAACTGGAAGCCGCCGCTCGCGCTCGTCGTCTGGGTGGCGGTGGTGCCCAGGCTGACGGTGGCGCCGCCGACGCCGCTGCCGCCAGCGGTCACGCTGCCGCTGATGGTGCCGGTCTGCGGGCCGGTGGAGCCGTCGTCGCCACCGCCGGAGCAGCCGGCCGCCAGCAGCGCGAGGGTGAGGAGCGAGAGAGCAGCACGGGGAATGCGCATGGGTCACCTCGGGGTGGGGTGCGGGGTTCGGCGCACGGAGACGGCGCCGCGATGGGTGCGTCAGGGCAACGGTGGCGCCGCGGCGGGCGGGATGCGGTAAGTGATTGCCGATAGTGGGGTTGTGCCGTGTTGGTGGGGCGGAGGGCGGTGTCTCGCCACGAGACACCGGGCGGGGTCGGGGGAGCGGAGCGGCGGCTACAGCGAATCCAGCAGGCGCTGCAGCGCCTGTTCGTCCGCGGCGGCGCCGAGCGCGGCGAAGGCGTCTCGCGCCTCGCCGAGCGCGGCACGCGCAGCGGCCGCGTCGTCCTGGTCGCGCAGCAGCAGGCCGCGGTCGCGCTGCACCTCGGCGAGCAGCAGCGGGTCCGAATGGGCGCGGGCGATGGCGAGCGCGTGCTGCAGGTGGGTGGCGGCGAGGGCCGGCTCGCGCCGCGCGCGCGCGGCGGCGGCGAGCACGCGCAGCGCGTCGGCGCTGCCGAGCGGGTCGCCGAGCCGCTCGAAGCGCCGCAGCGCGCGCCGGGCGAGTGCCTCGGCGAGCTTGCCGTCGCCGGCGCTGGCGCGCAGCAGCGCGCGCTCGCTCTCCGCCTGCGCGATGACGTCCTCGCTCTGCGCGCCGGCGGCCAGCTCGATGGCGCGCTGGTAGTGCGCGTCGGCCTCCTGGGCGTGGCCGAGGTCGCGGTAGGAGATGCCGAGGTTGTGGTGGGTCTGCGCCAGGCCGCGCACGTAGCCGAGCCGCTGGTACGAGGCGAGCGCACGCTGGTAGTGCGCGAGCGCCGCCTCGCGCTCGCCGCGCACGTTGGCGAGCACGCCCAGGTTGTTGCTGGCGCGCGCCGCGAACTCCTCGTTGCCCCACTCGCTGGCCAGCTCCAGCAGCTCGCCGAAGCGTTCGTGCGCGGCGGCGGTGCGCCCGAGCTGGAAGAGCGCGGCGCCGACGACGTTCAGCAGGTTGAGCAGCAGCGCGCGTTCGCCGCGGCGGCGCAGCGCGGGCTCGATGCCCGCGCCCCGCTCCAGCGCCTGCTCCGGCCGGCCGGTGCGCAGGCAGGCGTCCGCGCAGAGGAAGCCCAGCTCCGGCTCGGCCCGCAGCTCGGCGTCGGAGCACGCGGCGCAGTGCTCCGCCAGCGCGCTCCACTCGCGCCGCGCGGCCAGCTCGCGGGCGCGGGCGAGAGGGGGCGCGGGGCCCGTCAGCGACGGCATACTCACGGCGGCGAGGGCTAGTTGGTGGCCAGCGCGTAGCGCGTGAAGCCGGCGATCTGCGCCTTCAGCTCCAGGCTCGTTTCGTCGCGGCCGGCCGGCCACTGGTACCACGCCTCGCCGCGCCGCTCCTGCTTCCACAGCCCGAAGCGCTGGCGCAGCGCCTCGTCGCGCGCGTCCACCACGCCGTCGCCGTTGACGTCGGCATCGGCCCAGCGGTAGCGGATCTCCAGCTCCGCCGGGTGCTCGGGGTCGAAGCGCAGGCCCGTGGGCTGAAACTCGAAGTCGAAGCGCCTCAGGTCTGGCATGCGAATGGTGATCTGCACCGAGTCGCCGCGCTGATAGCGCCGGCCGTCCGGCGCGGCGAGCAGGGCGTTGCTCGGCACCTTGAAGCGCAGGCACTTGCCGCCGGAATAGTACGCCGTCGGCAGGTAGCGGATCTCGACCTCGCGCGTCTCGCCGCTCACCGCCCAGAAGCTCACGACGCTGTCCGTCAGCGGCGGCGCGTCGGGCGCGACGCGCAGGAAGACGAGCTCCGCCTCGGTGGCCTGGTTACGGACCGGCTCCGCGTCCACGACCCCGTCGCAGGCCGCCAGCGCCGGCGCCAGCGCCAGCAGGGCGAGCAGGCCGATACGCCCACCCTTCGCACGTGTGATTCGTGTCATCGCTCCCTTCCCGGGTGCAGGTGTCCGGCGGTGGGTCCCCCGTCGTGCGGTGCAGCCGGCGCAAGCCGTACACCGCGGAGAAGGCGCATAGCGCCGGGCTCCGCGCGGCGGGCGGCTGTCCCGCGGCAGCGCACCTGTCTCATTCCGAGACATCCGCCTCGCCCTCCAGCAGCCGGTAGAGGCGCGAGCGCGAGATGCCCAGCGCGTCGGCCGCCGCGCTCTTGTTGCCGCCCAGGCGCTCGGTCATGGCGTGGGCGGCGGCGCGCTCGATCTCGGCGAGCGCGGCGGGGAAGGGCAGGGCGCCGTCGGCGCTGGCGGCGCGCGGTGCGCGCGGGGCGGGGAAGAGGTCGGCCGGGTCGAGCGCGCCGTCGCCGAGCAGCAGCGCGCGCTCGACGCTGTTGCGCAGCTCGCGCACGTTGCCCGGCCAGGAGTGCGCGCGGAAGGCGCGGCGCAGCTCGGGCGTCAGCGGCGGCGCCGGCAGGCCGTACTGCTCGGCGAAGCTGCGCAGGAAGTGCTCGGCCAGCAGCAGCACGTCGTCGCCGCGCTCGCGCAGCGGCGGCAGGTGGATGGGGATGACGCTGAGGCGGTAGTAGAGGTCCTCGCGGAAGGCGCCCTGCCGCACCGCCGCCGCCAGGTCCACGTGGGTGGCGGCGATGATGCGCACGTCCACGCGGCGTGCGCGCAGCGCGCCCACGCGCCGCACCTGCTTCTCCTCCAGCACGCGCAGCAGCTTGGCCTGCAGCTCGTACGGCAGATGGCCGATCTCGTCGAGGAAGAGCGTGCCGCCGTCGGCGGCCTCGAAGAGCCCGGGCTTGGCGCTGCGCGCGTCGGTGAACGCGCCCTTCTCGTGGCCGAACAGCTCGCTCTCCAGCAGGGTGCCGGGGATGGCGGTGCAGTTGACCTCCACGAACGGCGCGGCGGCGCGCGGGCCGTTGTAGTGCAGCGCCTGCGCGATCAGCTCCTTGCCGGTGCCGGTCTCGCCGGTGATGAGCACGGTGGCGCGTTCGCGCGGGATGATGCGCGCGGCGCGGTCCAGCGCCACGCGCAGCGCCGGGCTCTGGCCGATGATGCGCCGGAAATCGAAGGCGCTGCGCTCGGCCTGCGCCAGCCGCCCGCCGGCGGCGCGGCTGTCGCGGCGGCGCACGCGCTCGGCCAGCTCGGCGCGCAGCGCGCCCAGGTCGCCCGGCAGCGCGAGGTAATCCACCGCGCCGGCGCGCAGCAGCGCGACCGCCAGCCGGTGGTCGGCCTGCGCGCCAATGACCAGCGGCGCCGGCGCGCCGGCCGCCGCGAGCGAGCGCAGCAACGGCTCCGCGGCCTCCTCGCGGCCCGCCACCGCCAGCAGCAGCGCCAGCGCACCGTGCGTGGCGCCGAGCGCGTCCACCCCGGCCACGAGGCGCAGCTTCACGCCGTGCTCGGCCGCCAGCGTGGGCCAGAGCTGCGAGAACGCCTCGGTGTGCGCCAGAACCAGCAGCATGCGCGCGGCGGGGGCGGAGGAGAGGGTCGGGAGCGGCACAGCGAACGCCACGTCCGCGGCTACGCAGGAGTGTCTCACCCGCGCGCCCGCGGCGCAAGGGAGCTGGCTCGCGGCGGCGGTGGGCCGCGCGCTACACCCGTGCCGAACGGCTGCAACACTCCGCCGCGGTCGCCCGCCGCCGACGCGCCGCGCCGGCCCTGGGGCCGCTCCACGCGCCGGCCCCGCGCGCGGGCCGGGCGCCGCCCGCGAAAGCCGCCGACTCGCACGCCCGCCGCAAACGGCGGGGCGGCGAAGCAGATGGCGCCGGCGGACCCGCGAACTGAGCGCGACGCTAGACGTTAGGTCGGCGGCGCGGAGCCGACGCCGGGTGCGGCGGCCGCGCCGGGTGTCGAGCGGATGTTTTGCATCTCCGCGCGGCGCCGAGGGCGATCCGCGGGGAGCGTGCTTCCGGCCTTCGGCGGGCTCTGCGGGCCTCCGAGAGGGCTCGCGTGTCGAACGTTTGATCTGGTCTGAGTTGTGCCTGAAGGCGGGGCAGGACGCGGCGTGGTTCGGCCTCCGGCGGGCTCTCCACGCCGCCGTGTCGCGCTCTGCAGTTCCCGGCCATCGGCCAGCGCGGGTCGCGTGCCTGCGTGTATTCGCGGGCGTTCGTCGCCGGCCGTGCTACCTGCCCGACGCCTATTCTGCTGCTGGTTCCATAACCACTCTTTCCGGGGAGGTGCTCCGTGAGACGAGTTACCCGGGTCTTGGGTATTGCAGGGTCGATGTGCCTTGTCCTCGCCGGGTGCCAGAACGATCTGCTGAAGCCCGGGCCGCCGCCGCCCGCGCCCACGCTGTCGAGCGGGCCGCTGCCCACGGCGACGATGGACATCCAGCCGAACATCGTGCGGCTCAGCGGCACGGGCGCCACCAACACGCTCACCGTCTACGTCTTCAGCACGGCGACGTTCGACGCCACGCAGATCCAGCCGGCGAGCACGCGCCTCTACGTGGGCGAACAGGGTGCGGGCGCGCCGGTGGCGACGCGCAATGGCAGCTACTTCACCAGCACGCGCGACTACAACAACGACGGCCAGGCGGACCGCATGCTCGTCTTCATGGTCAGCGAGGTGCGCACCGCCGGGCTGCGCGGCTGCACGCCGGACCTGATCCTGAAGGACGAGACGAGCGGCTTCAAGTTCTTCGCCCGCGACCCGACGACCCCCACCACCACCGGCGGCACCGCGGTGGCCTCGATCAACGTGACCCCCGATTCGAGCGCCATCGCCACCGGCAGCACGCGCAAGCTGCTCGTCAGCGCCGTCGACGGCGGCGGCCAGCCGATCCACGGCTGCCTCGCCTCCTGGGCGAACTCGGAGCCGGCGGCGGGCGCGGTCGACAAGTTCGGCCTCTTCCGCGCGGCGGCCTCGGTCCCCTCGTCGCTGGTCACGCTCCTGACCGCCACCGTGGAGGGGAAGAGCGACGCCGCCAAGGTGCGCGTCGCGGCGCCCTCGCCGCTGACCACCGAGATCACCGCCAGCCCGACGCTCCTCAACGTCGACGCCACCGCGACGATCACCGTGCGCATCAAGGACGACGCCGGCGACCTGCTGGGCAACAGCGTCGCCGCGGTCGCGCTGAGCGCCTCGGCCGGCAGCGTGGGCGCGGTGACCAACAACGGCGACGGCACCTACACCGCCATCTACACCGCGCCCGGTTTCCCCGCCAGCGTCACCATCAGCGGCACGCTCGACGGCGCGCCGATCGTCGACACCGAGACGCTCACCGTCGGCGCACTCACCTGGACGGGCGCGGTCAGCACCGACTGGTTCGTGCCCGGCAACTGGAACCTGAACGTGGTGCCGACCGCGAGCAACGACGTCGTCATCCCGCTGGTCGCCAACCAGCCAGTGCTGACGGCCAATGCCGCGGTGCACGGCCTGCGCGTCACCGGCGGCGCCACGCTCAACCTGAGCGCGTTCAACCTGACGGCGGGCGGCAGCGTGGTGGTGGAGCGCACGCCGGTGGCGAGCGCCATCACCTCCAGTTCCGGCCGGCTGTTCCTCTCCGGCCTCGCGCAGACGGTGGGGGGCAATCTCTCCCGAATGACCGTCACGGGCACCTACAGCGCCACCGACAACGTGACGATCCAGCAGACCCTGCGCGTGACGAGCGGGCGGTTGCGCTCCACCGGCTTCCGGATCCGAGTTTCCAACTAGCACCGGGCCCCGCCGGGCCGCCCACGTGGGCCCGGCGGGCTCCACCACCAAGGAGCCGACCATGAGCAAGAGCACGCGGATCACCGTGATCCTGGGGGTGCTCGCCGCAGGCGCTGCGGGGGCTGGCCCCCTGCAGGCGCAGGCCGACGTGCTGCTCCAGCTCACCTCCGGCAGCCCGGCGGGCGACCGCTTCCGCGCCGACAGCTCCGGCGCCTTCGTCGCCTTCGGCTTCGTGCGCGACGTGGGCAACACCAGCGGCTGCGCGGCCCAGATCCCGGCGAGCGGCAGCGGCACGCGCTTCATGTGGCATCCCTGCCGCGGCTCGCTGCGCTTCGGCCGCGTCCCCGTCGGGCAGACCAACTGGGACGACGCCAACATGGACGACTTCACCTTCGCCGGCGGCAACCAGGTGACGGCCAGCGACTATGGCGCCTTCGCCTACGGCGACCAGGTGACGGTCAGCAGCACGGTGGGCGTCGGCTTCGGCTCCGGCGTCACGGTGAGCGGCACGGCGGGCTTCTCGGCGGGCGCGAGCAACGTCTGCTCCGGTTTCGCCTGCACGGCCATCGGCTACACCGTGCGCGCCGGCGGCCAGGGCTCGGTGGCGCTCGGCTACCGCACCACCGCGAACAACGACTACGCCGTCGCGCTGGGCTACCGCGCCAGCAACAACGGCAAGACCGGCACGATGGTCATGGGCGACGAGTCCACCACCGACTCGGTGCGCAACCAGGCCGACAACGAGTTCCGCGCCCGCTACAACGGCGGCTTCCGCCTGCGGGTGAGCACGGCGGCCAACGGCAACACGCCGGGCGCGGGCGGCAACGTCGGCTGCGACCTCACCGTGGCCGTGCCCTCGTGGACGTGCGCCTCCTCGCGCACGCTGAAGGAGAACTTCGCCGATGTGGACGGAGAGGCGGTACTGGCCGGCCTGCGCGAGCTGCCCGTCACCACCTGGACGATGATCGGCGACAGCGCGGGCGTGCTCCACATGGGCCCGGTGGCGGAGGACTTCTACCGCGCCTTCGGCCTGGGGCTCGGCGAGAGCGCCATCGGCCTGGGCGACATCGACGGCGTCAACCTCGCCGCGGCCCGGGCGCTGGAGAAGCGCACCACCGAGCTGCGCGGCGAGAACGCACGGCTGCGGACGGACGTGCAGGCGCTGCGGCGCGAGAACCACGAGCTGCGGGAGACGCTGCAGGCGCTCCTGCAGCGGGTGGAGAAGCTGGAAGTGGAGAGACGGCAGTAGTAGAGGCTCGGTCAGGACACCAGACGCAGGTAGGCGCGTCATCAACCTTCAGGAGGGAGCGCATGTCACCTCGATTCCGTGTTGCAGCCGCACTCGCGGTCTTCAGCCTGCTGGGTGCCGCGCTCGCCGCGCCGGCCCCCGCCCAGTCCGACATCCTCCTGCAGTTGCGCTCCGGCAGCCCGCCGGGCGACCGGGTGCGCGCGGACTCGGCCGGCGGGTTCGTCGCCATGGGGCAGATCGGCATCGGCATCATCCCGGCCTCCGGCGCCGGGTCGCGCATGATGTGGCACCCGCAGAAGGTCGCCTTCCGCGCCGGCTACGCGGATGTCGGCGGCCAGTTCGACGAGGCGAACATCGGCTACTACTCGTGGGCGGGTGGTGCGCTGAGCAAGGCTGCGGGCACCTACGCCTTCGCCATGGGCAACCAGAACAACGCCGAGGCGCAGTGCGCGGTGGCCATTGGCAGCGGGAACAACGTCTACGGCAACGCCGGGGACGGGATCGCGACCTGCGGCGTCGCGCTCGGGCTGAACAACAGCGTACGGGCCCAGGCGGGTGTGGCCATCGGGCAGAACGCCTGGTCCGACGGGGACGCGGCCGTCGCGCTCGGGTTCCGCACCACGGCGGATGCCGACTACTCGATGGCCTTCGGCTACCGCGCCTCGACGAACGGGCACACGGGCGCCAAGGTGTTCGGCGACGCCTCCACCACGGACAGCATCGAGGCGGTGGCGAACAACGAGTTCGCGGTGCGCGCGGCCGGCGGCTTCCGCTTCCGCACCAACCCCACGCTGACCACCGGCTGTAACCTCGCGGCGGGCGGCACCGCGTTCTTCTGCTCGTCGAGCAAGACGCTCAAGGAGAACTTCACCGAGGTGGACGGCGAGACGCTGCTGGCGCAGATCCGGAGCGTGCCGCTGAACACCTGGAACCTGATCGACGAGGAAGGCAAGCCGCTGCACATGGGCCCGTTCGCGGAGGACTTCCACGCCGCCTTCGGGCTCGGCGATACCGACCACGCGATCGGCCACCAGGACATCGACGGCGTGAACTTCGGTGGCGTCAAGGCGCTGGAGAAGCGCACCGCCGCGCTGCGCGAGGAGAACGGCCGCCTGCGCGCCGACAACGTCGCGCTGCGCGAGGAGGTGAACGCGCTGCGGCAGGCGCAGACGGAGCTGGAGCGGCGGGTGGCGCGGCTGGAGGCGCTGGTACAGGCGGCGAGCGCCGCGCCGGCCGCGCGGCCCTGAGCCGGCTTCTTTCTCAACCCTACTGACGAGGACTCATGCGCATGAGAGCGTGGTGGGTTGCGGCGGGGCTGCTGGGGATGGCGGTGGCCGGCGGGCCGGCCACCGCGCAGGCGCCCCAGTTCGCCTCGCAGGTGACCACGCAATGCGTGGGCGCGTTCGGCTGCGACGAGGTCGACTTCTTCCTCTCGCTGGCCGACCCCGGCACGCCCATGCTGGACGTCTTTTCGCTGTCGCTGCTGAACCCGGCCGTCTGGCGCTTCGACACGCCGAACCTCAGCGACGCGGACGACGCGGTGGGGCCGAATTTCGTGGCGCAGGTCATCCCCGGCGGCGAGCAGGAGTACGTCGGCGTCTTCCCCTTCCAGGCGGCGCTGAGCGGCGGGCTGAACCCGACGCTGCGGGTGCGCACCAAGTTCTCCGCCTACGACGCGGACCTCAGCTCGCTGGCGTTCCTCTACCGCGGCGAGGCGACGGGCGAGGCGGCGCCCGTCGTCTCCGGCGCCGTGGTCCCCACGCCGCCGGCGCCGGACTACAACTCGCAGCTCGAAGCGGTGTGCGTCGGCACCTTCGGCTGTGACGTGGTGGACGTCTACCTGGCGCTGCTCGGCACCAGCGAGCTGCCGGTGCTGGACATGCTCACGCTGCGCGTGCTGAACGCGGACGGTTGGAAGATCGCCTCGCCGAACGTGAGCGACGGCGAGGACGCGGGCGGCTTCACGCTGGTGGACCCGGTGATCATGAGCGCGGGCCAGGCGGCCACGGCGCGCTTCCCGTTCCAGGCGTTCCTCGACGGCGGCGTGAACCCGACGCTGCGCGTGCGGCTGGAGTTCGTGGAGTACGGCACCGACCTGAGCGACCTCGCGCTGGAGTGGCGCGGCAGCCTGCAGGGCGTGGACACGCCGGTCGTCTACGGCATCCACGACGGCCCGCCCCCGCACACCGTCGCCCCCGAACCGCTCAGCGTGCTGCTGCTGGGCACCGGCCTGGGCGGGCTCGCGGCTGCGCGCCGCCGGCGCCGCCGTAGCTGAGGCGCCCCGCCGCCCTGCCCCTCCCCGGCTACCGGCTACCGGCTACCGGCTGCCGGCAACGGCGGCCCTCACCCCCCGGCCCCCTCTCCCAAGCCTGGGAGAGGGGGATTCTCACGACCTCCTGCTGTTCTCCCCCTCTCCCGCTTGCGGGAGAGGGGGCCGGGGGGTGAGGGCGCAGTTTGCCGGTAGCTGGCAGCCGGTAGCTGGTAGCCTACCACCCCACCGGCTTGCCCTGGTTCTGGCGGTCGAGCCAGCTCTTCAGCGGGGCGAAGTACTCCATCATCGCGCCGGCGTCCATCTGGCGCTCGCCGGTCGCCTCGGAGAGCACCTCCTGCCAGGGGCGGCTCTGGCCGGCCTCCATCAGCCGCGCCAGCTTCGCGCCCGCCGCCTCGCTGCCGTAGAACGAGCAGCTATGGAGCGGGCCCGTGTGGCCGGCCTCGCGGCAGAGCGAGCGATAGAGCTGGAACTGGAGGACGCGCGCCAGGAAGTAGCGCATGTAGGGCACGTTGGCCGGCACGTGGTACTTGGCGCCCGGGTCGAAGTCCGTCTCGCTGCGCGGCAGCGGCGCGCTGACGCCCTGGTAGCGGTTGCGCAGCGCCCACCAGGCGGCGTTGTAGTCGGCGGGCGCGATCTCGCCGGAGAAGACGCCCCAGCGCCACTTGTCCACCAGCAGCCCGAAGGGCAGGAAGGCGATCTTGTCCATCGCCTGGCGCAGCAGCAGCGCGGTGTCGGCGGCGGCGGCGGGCACGCGGCTCAGCAGCCCCACCTGCTGCAGGTACGCCGGGGTGATGGAGAGCGCGACGGCGTCGCCGATCGCCTCGTGGAAGCCGTCGTGTGCGCCGTTCTTGAAAAGGAACGGCTGCGCCTTGTAGGCGCGCTGGTAGAAGTTGTGCCCCAGCTCGTGGTGGATGGTGACGAAGTCGTCGGCCGTGGGCTCGATGCACATCTTGATGCGCAGGTCGTCCTCGTTGTCGATGTCCCAGGCGCTGGCATGGCAGACGACCTCGCGGTCGCGCGGCTTGGTGAAGAGCGAGCGCTCCCAGAACGTCTCGGGCAGCGCCGGCAGGCCGAGCGAGGTGAAGAAGCGCTCGCCGTAGCGCGTCATCTCGCGCGCGTCCAGCCGCTCGCGCCGGATGAGCTGCGTCAGGTCGTAGCCGGCGCCCGGTGTGTTCTTCGGCGCCACCAGGTCGTAGATGTTGCCCCATTCCTGCGCCCACATGTTGCCCAGCAGGTGCGCCGGGATCATGCCCTCGGGCGGGACGACCTGCGGGCCGTACGTCTCGACGAGCCGCGCGCGCACGTAGGCGTGCAGGCTCTGGTAGAGCGGCTGCACCTGCTGCCAGAGGCGCTCGACCTCGGCGGCGAAGGAATCCGCCGGCATGTCGTAGTTGCTGCGCCACATCGCGCCGGCGTCCGGGAAGCCCAGCCCGCGCGCGCCCTGGTTGGAGAGCTCGACGAAGCGCTGGTAGCGCGGGCGCATCGGCGGCGAGACGGTGCGCCAGCCCTGCCAGGCGTCCAGCAGCTCGGCCGGGTTGCGGCTGCTGGCGAGCACCTGGCTCAGCTCGCCGAGCTGGCGGCACTCCTGCTTGCCGCCGCGGGTGCGGCAGTAGGTGCCCTTGCCGTAGTCGGCCTCCATGCCCACCTGCAGGCGCACCATCTCGGCGGCCCGCTCCGCGTCGGCCGGCGGCGGCGCGGCGAGCGCCAGCTTCAGCAGCGTGAACTTGCGCCGCAGCGTGGGGTCCATCTGCACGTCGTCGAAGCGCGTGGCCTGCGTGGCCAGGCGCTGCACCGCCATGGCGTAGTCCTGCTGCGCGTACGCCGAGAGCGCCTCGGTGTCGTCGGTGATGAAGTTGGCCGCCACCCACGACGCCTGGCTGGACTTCACGCTCAGCGCCGCCAGCTCGCGCTCGGCCGCGGCCATGAACGCCGTGGCCTCGGCGGCGGTGGCGGCGGTCGGCGCTGCTGCGCCGGGGGCGGTGGCGCCGGGGGCGGTGGCGCTGGAGGCGTTCGGGGCGCTCGGCTCGGCGGGCGGCGACGCGCTCTGCACCCTGGCGGATGAGCAGGCCGGCAGCGCGAGCGCGGCCAGCAGGGTCAGACTGACTCGTGCGAACATAGGCGTGTTCGGTGGAGACGGGTGAGAATCAGATGACGGCTCAATGTAGCCCGTCCAGTGCGCCCGCGCACGCGCGCTGGACGGGGTGCGGAAGCGGTGGTGCGGAACACCGCTCCGCCGGGACGAGCGGCGGACCGAGCGCATGCCGCGCGCTGGCACGCCGGCCGCGCGCCGGGTCAGCCGGCCGGGCCGTCGCCGCGCGCGGCGTGGCGCTGCTCGGCCTCCGCCAGCCAGCCGCGGCGCAGCCGCTCCGGCGCGACGCTGGAGAGGTAGGGCTTGAGGTCCAGGATCGGCGTGCCGTCGAGCATGTCGACACCGGCGACGTGCAGCCGTGCCCCGTCGCGGCCGAGCAGCTCCACCACGGTCAGCCCCAGCGGGTTGGGCCGGCGCGGGCTGCGGGTGGCGAAGACGCCGTGCGGGCGGTCGTCGGTCGGCGGCGTCGAGAGCAGGTCGTAGCCGTCGGTGCGGTCGAAGACCCAGAGGACGTAGAGGTGCGAGAAGCCCTCGATGTCCCGCAGCCCCTCGGCGAACTCCGGCGCCAGTTCCAGCCAGCCCTCCGCCTGGTGCTGCGCGCCGCAGCCGCGCGGGACCTGCTCCGGCTGGCGATAGGGGCTGCGCACCACGCCGATCGGTCGCATCGTGACCATGTCTCACCCTTCCTGTCGCGCGGGTGGTGGACCCGGCGGTGCTTCAGCATGCACCGCCGAGGATGCAGCAGGACGCTGCTCCGCGGGTCGTGCGCTATCGCGCGGCCCGCGGGTGCGGCTAGATTGCCCGCCTCCCGGCGGCGAAAACCGGGCCGTTCTCCCGCATGCATCTCCAGGGCAGGCCGTGCCGAAGTCAGTAGAGCCCCACGCCGGGGCGCCTCCGTCCGGGGCCGTCCGCCGGTGAGAATCGCGCTCGACCTGACCGCGCTGCTGCCGCAGCCGACCGGCGTGGACGTCTTCATGATTCGGCTCGTCCAGGCGCTGGCTCGGCTGGACGGGCCGTTCGAATACACGGTCTACGTGAATCGCGGCGACGCCGAGCGGCTGGGCAGCCTGCCGGACCACTTCCGGGTGCGGGTGGGCTCGCTCCGTTCGCGCGCCGTCCGGCTGGCGTTTCAGCAGGTGGCCCTGCCCGCCTCCAGCTATCTGCACCGCTTCGACGTCGTCCACTCGCCGTCGTTCTTCTGCCCGCTGTGGCGCGGCGCCGCGCGCCACGTGCTGACGATCCACGACCTGACGTCGTTCACCCGCCCGGGCATGCACACACGCGTGCGGGGGAGCCTGGCGTACCGCACGGGCGTCCACTGGAGCGCGCGTCGTGCCGACGCGGTCATGGTGCCCTCGCGGTACGTCGCGGAGCAGTTCGCGCAGGTGCTTCCGGACGTGGATGCCGGGAAGGTGGTGGTGGTGCCGGAGGGCGTCGGCCCCGAGTTCCGCCCGGCGGTGCCCGGAAGCGGCGCCGGGACGCTCGCCCGGCTCGGCGTCCGCGGGCCGTACATCCTCTGCGTCTCCACGGTGGGGATGAGGAAGGGGATCGACGTCCTGCTCGCGGCCTACGAGCGGCTCCTGGCGAAGGGGTGCCCCGAGCAACTGGTGCTCGCCGGCAAGCCGGGAACCTACTACGCCGCGCTGCTGGAGCGGATCCGCTCGCCGGCGCTGCGCGGCCAGGTCGTGCTCACGGGGTACGTGGCGAAGGAGGACCTGCCGCCGCTGTACGCCGGGGCGCGGCTCTTCGTCTACCCGTCGCGGGAGGAGGGCTTCGGGCTGCCGCCGCTGGAGGCGATGGCGAGCGGCGTGCCCACCATCGCCAGCGACGGCTCGTCGCTGCGCGAGAACCTCGCCGGCGCGGCCGAGCTGACGCCGCCGGAGGACGTGGCCGCCCTGGCCGACGCGATGGAGCGATGCCTGCGCGAACCACGTCGGCGGGAGCGGCTCGTCGCGGCCGGCGTCGAGCGGGCGGCGCGCTTCACCTGGGAGCGGACCGCGCAGAGCATGGCCGCCCTCTACGCGCGCCTGGCGTCCGCTCCCGGCGCGGGCGGCCGCCGCGCCAGCAGCCAGCGGTAGATGCGCTCGTCGGCGTAGGCGAGGCGGGCGGTGCCCACGTGGTCCTGCCCATCGTCGCGGTAGATGCGGTCGCCCGGCACCGCGCCCCGGGGCGGCGCGAGGCCGAGACGTCGCGTGAACGACTGCGCCGCGTGGCGCGAGATCTCGCCAGAGGAGAGCCAGACGGGGAGGCGCGGGTCCGCGCGCGGCACGCGCGTCGGGTCCACCGGCCAGAGCGCGGCCCAGAGGCCGGGCTGCGCAAGCGCGAGGTCGAAGACGCCGTTGCCCCCGTAGCTGAAGCCGGTCAGGAACGCGCGCGCCGGGTCCGCCGGGTGGAGGGCCTGTACCTGAAGGACGAGCTCGCGCACGACCGCGGCGTAGCGGAGCCAGAGGTCGCCGCGCGCGGGCAGTTGCGGCGCGAGCACGACGAACTCGGCCGTCGCCTCGGGCGCGGCCGTCGGCGCGAGCGGGCCGTGGCGCGTCAGCGCCTCGCCGATCGGCAGCGGCGCGCCCTCGTCGTAGCCGTGCAGGAAGCAGAGCAGCGGCCACGCGCCGGACGCGGGGGCCGGCCCGCGCGGCAGCGAGAGCAGGTAGGGCAGCGCGGCGGACTCCACCCGGTGCGGAGCAGTGGGGCTCATGGGGTGCGGGCGATGAACTGGACGATGGCCTCCGCAAGCTCCTCGCCGCAGTCCTCCTGGATCATGTGGCCGGCACCGCGCAAGCGGCGATGCGGCTGCCCCTTCGCGCCGGGGATCCGCTCCTGGAGGATGCGGTCCAGCCCGCCGAAGATCGGGTCCTTCTCGCCGAACACGGTCAGGAACGGCTGCTCCCAGGTGCGCAGCGTCGCCCACGCCCGGCGGTTCGCCGCCGCCTCCGGATCGCCCGGCGAGGTGGGGACGAGCCGGGGGAAGACGCGCGCGCCTGCCTTCGAGCGCCGGTCCGGGAAGGGCGCGGCGTAGGCGGCCAGCACGTCTGCGCTCACCTTGCGCGCGCAGCCCGCGCGCACGATCGCCGGCACCGGGAAGAGCGGCGACCAGCGGGCGAACGCCTGCCAGAGCCGGAACGCCAGCGGCAGCCGGCCCTCGCCGGTCGGCAGGAAACCGTTCGCGATCACCACCCGGCGGAAGAGGTGGGGATGCTCGCCCACGAGGCGCAGCCCGATGAGCGAGCCCCAGTCCTGCCCGACCAGCGTGATCTCGCGCAGGCGGTTGCTCGCGATCCACTCCGCCATCCACTGCACGTGGCGGGCGTAGGCGTAGGCGCTGCGCGCCGTCGGCTTGTCGGAGCGGCCGAAGCCGACCAGGTCGGGCGCGAGGGCGCGGTGGCCCGCCCGCGCGAGGATCGGGATCAGCCTGCGGTAGAGGAAGCTCCAGGTGGGCTCGCCGTGCAGCAGCAGCACGGGCTTGGCGTCGGGCGGGCCGTCCTCGACGTGGTGGACGCGCAGCCCCTGCACCTCGGTGTAGCGGGGCGCGAAGGGGTAGTCCGGCAGCCGCGCGAACCGCTCGTCGGGCGTGCGTACGAGGTCCACGGTGTTGGCGTCGCGGGCGGGCTCTCTGCCTCAGCCCGCGCCCTCGTCGGGCGGGCGCAGCGCGCGCGGCGGGCCGAGCACCTCGGCGAGCAGCACGGCGCGGCGCAGCTCCTCCGGCGTGCGCAGCAGCGGCCGCGGCGGGGGCACGGCGAGGACGGGCACCCGGACGCGCTCCTCCCGTCGGGCGGCGTGGCGACGGGTCTCCGGCGGCGTCAGCGGCTCCAGCGAGACGACGGCGTGCTCGACACGCACGACCTCCGGGAGCACGATCTCCGGGGTTGAGAGCTCGCGCGCCAGCGCGCCCGCCTCGGCGGAGCGCCCCTCGTCCCAGCGCGCGAGCTCCGGCTCGCTCTCCCGCTCGCGGGCGCGCCAGCCCTCGCTCGCGCGCTCGACGGACCCGCCGTGCTCACGGCCGACCGGCAGCTCGTCCGTCTCTGCCCGCGGCGGGGCTAGCACCACCGGCTGCGGCGCCCGCCGCCGACGCGCGATCTCCTCGGCGAAGCTCACGTCCTCGGCCTCGCTGCCGGAGGCGGGCTCCGCCTCCGGCGGCGGGCGCTGCGCCCGCCGCCGCATCTGCGCCACCTGCTCGATCAGGGGAAAGAGCAGGAGGAGCAGGATCAGCAGGATCTCGAACCAGCTCATCGTTCGCTCCCGCGCCGCCCGTTCAGCGGGCGCTGGCGTTCACCAGCACCCCGTCGGCCGGCGCGGCTCCCACCGGCGCCGGCGCCGCCAGCGACTGCCGCATCGCGGTGTCGCTCTGCAGGTTGCGGTAGCGCGCGTAGTCCATGATCCCCAGGTTGCCGCTGCGGAACGCCTCGGCCATCGCCAGCGGCACCTCGGCCTCGGCCTCCACCACCTTGGCGCGCGCCTCCTCCACGCGGGCGCGGTTCTCCTGTTCCACGGCCACCGCCATCGCGCGCCGCTCCTCCGCGCGCGCCTGCGCGATGCGCTTGTCGGCCTCGGCCTGGTCGGTCTGCAGCTCGGCGCCGATGTTCTTGCCCACGTCCACGTCGGCGATGTCGATGGAGAGGATCTCGAACGCCGTGCCCGCGTCCAGCCCCTTCGAGAGCACCGTCTTGGAGATGTTGTCCGGGTTCTCCAGCACCGCCTTGTGGCTGCTCGCCGAGCCGATGGTGCTGACGATGCCCTCGCCCACGCGCGCCAGGATCGTCTCCTCGCCCGCGCCGCCGACCAGGCGGTTGATGTTGGCGCGCACCGTCACGCGCGCCACCGCGATGAGCTGGATGCCGTCCTTCGCCATGGCGGCCACGCGCGGGGTGTTGATGACCTTCGGGTTCACCGAGGTCTGCACCGCCTCCAGCACGTCGCGCCCGGCGAGGTCGATGGCCGCGGCCTTCTCGAACGTCAGGTCGATGCCCGCCTTGTCGGCGGCGATGAGCGCCTGCACCACGCGCTCCACGTTGCCGCTCGCCAGGAAGTGCGCCTCCAACTGGTCCACGCCCAGCGCGAGCCCGGCCTTGTTGGCGGTGATCAGCGGGTTGACGATGCGCGCCGGGTTGACCTTGCGGAAGCGCATCCCGAAGAGGTTCAGGAACGAGAGCCGCACCCCGGAGAAGAGCGCCTGGATCCAGAGCCCCACGGGAATGAAGCGGAAGAGGATCACCGCCGCGACGAGGGCGAGGAAGACGATGATCAGCGTGTTGACGACCAGGACCTCTTGCATGGCAGTGCGGGGTAAGGAGTTGGTAGTTCCCAGTTCCCAGTAAACCCCGGCCGTGACGGAGCACGGGGCACCGGGCACTTCTACGGCACCGCCTCCACCACCTGGCGGTAGCCCTCCGTGCGCACCACGCGCACGGGCGTGCCGGCGGCGATCCAGCCGCCGTCGGAGACGACGTCCAGGTGCTCGTCGCCGATGTGCGCGGTGCCGGCGGGGCGCAGGTCGGTGAGCGCGACGCCGCGCGCGCCGAGCAGGTCGGTGCGCAAGGCGGCGGCGGTGTAGCCCACGGCGCGGGCGGTGCGCGCCTGCAGCACCATGCGGCCGGCGCGGCGGTCGCCCGGCAGGCGCTTGAGCATCTGCCAGGCGACCAAGCCGAGCACCACCAGCGAGCCGGCGAGGATGTTCAGCGCCAGCAGCAGGTCGCCGGCGGTGGGCATGCTGCCCCAGAGGCTGAGGCCGACGCTGGCGAGCAGCGCCGCGATGCCCAGCACGCCCGCCACGCCGAAGCCGGGCAGCACCAGCAACTCCACCAGCAGGAGGATGACGCCGGCCGCGAGCAGCAGCACCACCTCCCAGCCCGCCAGCCCCAGCAGCAGGTGGCTGCCGAAGAAGAGGCCGAGCGACGTCACGCCCGTCAGCCCGGCCAGCCCGAAGGCGGGCGTGCGCAGCTCCACCATCAGCCCCAGCATTCCGAGCGAGAGCAGCAGCGGCGCGACGACCGGGTGCGTGAAGAAGCGCACCAGGCGCTCGGCCCAGTTCACCTCGGTCTGCACCGTGCGGGCGCCGGCGGCGCCGACACCGGCGAGCACGGCATCCCAGTCGCGCGCCTCGCGCGCGTAGCCGATGCGCACGGCGTCGGCGGTGCTGAGCGTCAGCAGCTTCTCGCCGGTGTCGAGGCCGGGCACCTCCACCGTGGGGTCGACCATCGCCTCGGCGACGCGCGGGTCCAGCCCGCGTTCCTCCGCCAGCGCGCGCATCTCCGCGCGCATGGCGCTGACGATCTTCTCCGGCGCCGTCTCGCCCGTGCCGGTCACCGGCGTCGCCGCGCCGATGCTGCCGCCCGGCCGCATGAGGATGCCGTCGGCGGCGAGCGCGATCAGCGCGCCGGCCGAGAGGGCGCGCGGGTTGACGTAGGCGTAGACGGGCAGCGGGCTGTCGCGCAGCACGTTGACGATGCGCTGCGCGGCGTCCACCCGGCCGCCCGGTGTGTCGATGTCCAGCACCACGGCCTGCGCACCGGCGGCCTCGGCCGCGCGCAGCGAGCGCTCGACGAACGGCGCCAGCCCCATCTCCACCACGCCGGTGACCGGCACGCGGTAGACGAGCGGCGCGTCGGCCGCCGCGGCGCGGGGCGCCTGCGCGCCGCCCGGGCCGGGCGCGCTGACGCCGAGCGCCAGCCCGGTGGCCGCCAGAACGAGGAGGCGATGCAGCGACATGAGAGCTTCCGGCGAAGGTGGAGCCCGTCCCCATCCCCAGCCCCGCTGGAGGATAGACCCGGGCGAGGGATAACACAAGTCTAATTTGCTGCGTCGTGCCTGCGCGCGCGAGTTATGGATCGCTGGGTGCGCACGCTGGCCGGGATGGTGCCGGCCGCGAGGCGAGGCGAGGCGCTCGGGCGCCGCGCTTGCCTGGCCGGGTGCCGCCCGACGGGATACTATACCCTCGTTCGCGGCACAGGAGCCCGCTTCACCCTCGAACCCCGGGTTTCATGGAGTACGTTCGTTCGTCCAGGCTGCGCGAGCTGGTGGGCCGCGCACGCGAGGTGGCCGTGGCGGTGGTCGCGCCGAACGCGCAGGCCGAGGACGCCGAGGCGCGCTGGCCGGCCGAGGCGATGCGCGCGCTGGCGCAGGCGGGGCTGCTGGGGCTGCAGGTGCCGGAGGCGCAGGGTGGCCACGGCGAAGGGCTGACCGGGCTGGTCGCCGTCGCGGAGGTGCTGGCGCAGGAGAGCGGCTCCACGGCGCTATGCTACGCGATGCACTGCGTGGGCACGGCGGTCATCGCCGCCAAGGCGACGCCCTACCAGAAGGCGGCGTACCTGGAGCCGATCGCGCGCGGCGAGCACCTCACCACGCTGGCGCTGAGCGAGCCGGGCAGCGGCGCGCACTTCTACATCCCGCAGATGGAGCTGGTGGCGGAGCCCGAGGGCTACCGGGTGCGCGGCACCAAGAGCTTCGTGACCAACGGCGGGCACGCGCACTCCTACGTGCTCAGCACGACGGCCGCGGCCGAGCCCAGCGAGCCCGGCGCCTTCAGCATCGTGCTGCTGGACGAGGGCACGCCAGGGCTGCGCTGGGAGGAACCCTGGCACGGGCTGGGCATGCGAGGCAACAGCGCGCGAACGCTGCACGTGGACGACGCGCGCGTGCCGAGCCGCAACCTGCTGGGCGCGGAGGGCGACCAGCTCTGGTACGTCTTCGAGGTGGTGGCGCCGTACTTCCTGATGGCGATGGCCGGCACCTATACCGGGGTGGCGGGCGCGGCGCTGCAGATCGCGCGCGAGCACCTGGGCACGCGCCGCTACGCGCACAGCGGCGAACTGCTCGGTAGCCAGCCCGTGCTGGCGCACCGGCTGGGCGAGCTGTGGATGGAGCTGGAGAAGACGCGGCAGCTCGTCTACGCGGCGGCAGCGCGCGCGGACGCGGGCGAGGCCGAGGCGCTGCTCGCCGTGCTCGCCTGCAAGGCGGCCGCCGCGGACACGGCGGTGCACGTCACCAACGAGGCGATGACGCTGCTGGGCGGCATCGGCTACCGCGAGAACAGCAAGCTGGCACGGCTGCTGCGCGACGCGCGCGCCGGCCACGTCATGGCGCCGACGACCGACATGCTGAAGACGTGGGTCGGCCGCGCGCTGCTGCGGCTGCCGCTGGTGTGAGCATGGCGGCGGCGCGGCTGATCGTCAGCGCGGAGCCCCGCGCGCCGGGCGCGTGGGCGGCGGCACTGGAGCCCTACGCCGCCGCGGTGCTGGAGCGCGTGCCTTCCCCGGAGGCGTGCGCGGCGCTGGGTGCCGCGGAGTTCGCGCTGCTCGACGGCACGGCGAGCGAGCCGCTGCGCCTGGCGCAGCAGGTGCACGCGCTGGAGCCGTCGCTGCAGCTCGCGGTGGTGGCGCCCGCGGAGCAGCGGGCCGCACTCGCGCGCGCGCAGCTCTTCACGCCCGGTCTCGGCGAGCTGTGGCTGCTGACGCCGGACGAGGTCGACGTCGCGCTGGCGGAGCGTGCGGCGGAGGTGACGCGCCGGCGGCGCGCCTATCGGGCCACCCGCCAGCGCATCGAGCACGACCTGGCCGCGCGCGCGCCGGCGCCCGCGCGCCGGCCCGGCATCTCCGACGCCTATCTCGCCGGTCTGCTGCTGGCGCTGCCCGATCCCGTGGTCGCCGTCGACGCGCAGGGCCGTGTGCTCACCTGGAACCCCGCCGCCGAGCGCACCTTCGGCGTCGCGCGGCACGACGCCGTTGGCCGGGCGCTCGCGGAGGTGCTGCACGTCTCGCCGGCCGCAGCGCTGCAGGCGGTGCTGGGCGCGGCGGGCGCGGCGCCGGCGCGCGGCGAGCTCCGCTTCCGGGGTGCCGGCGGCGAGCCGCGCGTCGGCGAGGTGATCGCCTTCAGCGTCGCCGCCGCCGACCGGCAGGAACAGGCGCTCATCCTGCGCGACGTCAGCGAGCAGCGCCGCGCGCACGCGGAGCTGGAGCAGCAGGCGGCGGCACTGCAGCAGCAGGCCGCCGAGCTGGAGTCGCTCAACCAAGCGCTGCACGAGCGCACCGGCCAGCTCGAAAGCGCGCTCGCCGCGCGAGCGCGCTTCTACGCCTCCATGAGCCACGAGCTGCGCACCCCCATCAACGCCATCATCGGCTACAACGCGCTGCTGCTGGACGGCATCTTCGGCCCCGTGCCCGAGGCGCAGTTGCACGGCATCGAGCGCTCGCAGCGCGCGGCGCAGCATCTGCTGGAGCTGGTCAACGACGTGCTGGACCTCGCCAAGATCGAGGCGGGCCGCATCGAGCTGCAGGTGGAGCCGGCCCGCTTCCCCACGCTGCTCGCCGAGCTGCTGGACACGGTGCACTCGCTGGCGGAGCGGCACGGCAGCGAGCTGCGCTTGGAGGGCCCTGCCCACGCGCACCACGTCGTCACCGACCCGCGGCGGCTGCGCCAGATCCTGCTGAACCTGCTCTCCAACGCGGTGAAGTACGGGGCCGGCAAGCCGGTGCGGCTGCGCTGGGCGCCGACGGAGCAGGGCGGCGTGCGCATCGACGTGGTCGATGCGGGCGTGGGCATTCCTGCCGAGCAACTGCCGAAGGTCTTCGAGGAATTCGTGCGGCTGGACCCGCAGGCCACCGTGGGCACGGGGCTGGGGCTGCCGATCTCGCGCGCGCTGGCGCAGGCGCTGGGCGCCGCGCTCAGCGCCACCTCCACGCCCGGCGAAGGCAGCACCTTCCGGCTGGAGCTGCCGGCCGTCGCGCCGGCGGAGGACTGAACGAGGTCAGGGGTCAGGGGTCAGGGGTCGGGGGTCGGGGGTCAGGGGTCAGGGAACGTCAAACCCAACGGCAACGCAGTGGAAGTTGCCGTTCCCCTGACCCCTGACCCCCGATCCCCGACCCCTGACCCCTGCTCACTTCCCAGCACGGCGACGATCTCCTCGACGGTGGCGCGCGCGCTGCGGCCGACGCCGATGAGCGTGGCGGAGGCGAAGCCCGTCCAGTCGCCGTAGCCGACCAGCCAGAGCCGCGGCTCCTGCACCGCGCGCGTGCCGCGCACCTCGACGGTGGCGCCGTTGCCCACCACGCCCAGCGGGATGAGGTGGTCGAGCGCGGGGCGGAAGCCGGTGCACCACACCACCGCGTCGAACGCGGACTCGCTGCCGTCGGGCCAGACGACGCCGCGCTCGGTGAAGCAGAGGAAGGGGCGCACGCTCTCCAGCGCGCCGCGCTGACGCGCCTCGCGCACCGGCGGCACCGCCACGATGTCGCCGAGGCTCACCGGTCGCTCGGGTACCCGGCCGTCGCGCCGCGCCGCGTACTGCGCGCTGGCCTGCTCGAAGAGGTAGCGGCCGTCCACGTGGTCCGGCAGGAAGCTCGGCGGCTTCAGCGTGACCCACGTCGTGTGCGCCACCTGCGAGAGCTCGGCCAGGATCTGCGCGCCCGAGTTGCCGCCGCCCACCACCAGCACGCGCTTGCCCGCCAGCCGCTCCGGCGAGTGGTACAACGCGGAGTGGAGTTGCAGCCCGCCGAAGCGCTCGCGCCCGGGGTAGGCGGGGATGAACAGGTGCTCCCAGGTGCCGGTGGCGCTGACCACCGCGCGCGCGCGCCAACTGCCGCCGTCGGTCCGCACCTCCAGCGCCTCGGCGTGCGGCTGCACCTCGCGCACGCGCACCGGCCGATGCACCGGCAGCTCGTAGCGCCGCTCGTACTGCGCCAGGTACGCCACCACCTCGTCGCGCGTGGGGTACTCCTCGCCGCCGGGCATCGGCCAGCCGGGCAGCGAGCTGAAGCGCGCCGGCGAGAACAGGCGCAGCGACTCCCAGCCGTGGCGCCACGCCCCGCCCGGCGCCACCTGCGCATCCAGGACGCCGAACGACAGCTTGCTGCGGCGCAGGTAATAGCCGACCGCCAGCCCGGCCTGCCCGCCGCCGATGACCACGACGTCGCAGACCCGCTCCGCTCGCTGCCCGCCGTTCGACCCGTTGCTCACCGGTGCCTCCCGCTCTACGCCGACCCTGGCCGCTGGCGGCGGCGCCGTAACGCTCGCCGGGCGCACCGCTACGCGCAGACCGTATCATTCTACCCGCGCGCGCTCCGGCGAGCCACCCACCGCGACAGCCGTGCCGACCGGCGGCGTGAAGAACGCGCGCCAGTCGAGTGAGCAGGAGTGCTCGGCAGCTCGGCCAGGCTGCCCGGGCGGCTGAAGCCGCAGCGGTGGTCCGGTGCATCGCGCAGCGATGCAGCGCCACAAAGGCGCGAAGCCGCCCTGCGGCGGCTGGCCCGGAGCAGTGGTGGGGTTCAGCCCGCGCAGGCGGGCTGTGCGCAGTCGTTGCCGCGGCTTCAGCCGCCGGGCGGGAGGTGAACGGCTGCTCGCACACTCAGCGCAACAGGCCGCGCCAGCGGCGCGGCTCGGACGGGTGGCCGGGGAAGACGCCGTCCAGCCGCTGCGCGCCCAGGTGCCGCGCGGCGACCTCGGCGAAGACGTCGCGGAAGTCGGTGGTGACGGCCAGATCGCGCCCCTCGTAGAGCTGTTCGCGCTCCAGCCCCGGCCACTCGCCCAGCACGCGGCCACCGGCGACGGCGCCTCCGAGCGCCAGCATGCAGTTGGCGTGGCCGTGGTCGGTGCCGCCGGAGCCGTTCTCCGCCAGCGTGCGGCCGAACTCGGAGCCGGTGAGCACGACCACGTCGTCCATGCGCGCGCCGAGATCGTCGTGCAGCGCGCGGATGCCGCGCGCCAGCGCGCCGAGCCGGCGCGCGAGCTGGCCCTGCGCGCCGCCCTGCGCGACGTGCGTGTCCCAGCCGCCGAGGTCGGCGAAGGCGATCTCCACGCCGACGTCGGCCTTGATGAGCTGTGCGATCTGGCGCAGCGCCTGGCCGAACTCGCCCGGCGGGTACTCCACGCCGGCGCGCGGCTGGTAGCGCGCGGGGTCGGCGCGGCGCAGGATCTCGATCGCCGCGAACGCCTCGTCCGCCGCGGCGTGGACGGCGTCGCCACGCTCGGTGCGGTAGAGCCGCGCGAAGGCGTCCTCCAGCCCCGCCGCCCGCCCGCCGCCGACGCCGAAGCGCTGCACGTCCGCGAGGGCGAGCGCCGGGTGCGCGCCGCGCAGGCTGAGCGGCAGCGCCTCGCCGAGGGCGACGCCGCGCAGGCCGGCGCCCGCCTGGCCGCGGGCGTGATCGGCGGCGTGCGCCGCCGGGTCGGCCAGCGTGCGGCCGCGGCACTCGGCGCACGGCGTCTGCTGCAGCACGCGGTTCAGCCAGCCGTCGCGCGTGGAGCGGCGGCCGGGCGTGGCGCTCTCCAGGTAGTCCTGCGCCTCGAAGTGCGAGCGCGTCGCGTCTGGCGAGCCGACGGCGTGAATGACGGCCAGCTCGCGGCGCGCGTACAGCTCGGCGAGCGGCCGCAGCGCGGGGTGCATCCCGAAGAAGCCGTCGAGGTCCAGCATGCCCTCGGCGTCGCCGCGGCGCGGCGCAGGCACGGCGATGGAGCGACGCTGCCGGTAGTAGGCCGCCTCGCCGAAGGGGATCACCATGTTCAGCCCATCGACGGCGCCGCGCTGGAAGATGAAGACGAGGGTCTTGCGTCGCGCGGCGGCGCTCCTCGGCGTGCGCAGCGCCTGTGCGAGCGAGGCGGGCGGCAGCCCGAGCGCCAGCAGCGCGACGGCGCCCTGCTTGAAGAAGAGGCGGCGAGAGATCATGGCGATGGACCGGCCGGGGGTGGGCGTCTACTTCTTCTGGAACTCGGGCGAGCCGAGCAGCAGGCCGAGCGCGCGGACGTCGCTCGCGCCGCCGGGCGCGTTCGCCACGTCCGCGAGCACCCGTCGCTCCAGCTCGGCGGTGGGCGCGGCGGGCAGGACCCGCCGCGCCAGCGCGTGCACCCGCGCCTCGGGGGTGGCGCCGGGCGCCTGCAGCGGCGGCAGGCGCACGCCCGGCAGCCGCCCGGCCGCCAGCGCGAGCGCGAAGTTCATCCGCGCCAGCATTGCGCCGCCGTTCGTCCATTCCTCGGAGGTGGCGGGGTAGCCGGTCGGCGCGGAGGCGGCGTACGGCACCTGCCCCAGCGTGCGCAGCGTCTGCAGCACGCCGCGCGCATCGCCGACCTCCGCGTCCGTCGCCCGCAGTGCGCTGGCGACCAGCTCGAACGGCGTCTTCAGCTTGGCGCCGCGGTTCTCCGCCGCGTGGAACTCCGGCGCGCTGAAGAGCGTGCGGGTGACCTCGCGCAGGCCGCCGTCGCTGGCGAGGAAGACGCGCACCAGCTCGGCCTCCAGCCGCGGGCGCGGCTCGTCGGCGACGAAGCGCTGCACCAGCTTGCGCGCGAGGTGCCGGGCGGTGGCGGGGTGCGTCGCCAGCAGGTGCAGCACGTCGAGGCCGTCCTGTTCGCCGCGCCCGGCCGGCAGCGCGCGGCCGAGCACCGTCTTGGCGCCGCGGTCGTGCAGCTCCGGCCGGAAGACGAAGCCCGGCCCGGCACCAGCGTCGCGGCCGGGGCGCGCCACCGTCCAGCCGGTGAAGGCGCGCGCCACCTCGATCACGTCCTGCTGCGTGTAGCCGCCGTCCACGCCGAGCGTGTGCAGCTCCAGCAGCTCGCGGCCGTAGTTCTCGTTCAGCCCCGGCGTGCGGCGCGGCCCCTCGGGGCGGGGCTGCCGGCGGCGATACGCGGGCGCGCTGCTGTCGATGGCCACGCTCCGGGCGTTGTCCAGGTAGAGCAGCATGGCGGGGTGGCGGGCAGTGGCGCGCAGCAGCTCCTCGAAGCGCCCGAAGACGTGTGGGCGGATCGCCGTGCGCTCGTAGTCCGCGACGAGCCAGCGCACCGCGGCCTTACCGGCGAAAACGTTGAAGTGGTTGAACCAGAAGTCGGTCATCACCTCCTCCAACTGCCGCTCGCCGTAGACTGCGCGCTGCAGCCGGGCGCCGGCCAGTTCGGCGACCAGCCGCGCCGGCTGCGCCGGCGGGAAGGCGCGGTACAGCTCCGCGACGCTCATGCCGGCGGCGGGGTGCGCGGCGAGCCGGGCGGCCAGGCCGTCGTTCGGGATGCCATCGGGGGACAACTGCCGCTCCAGCCAGGCGGCGCGACCCTCGCGCAGCAGCGCGGCCACGTCCGCCTGCCGCACGCCGAAGGTGGCGCGCTGCAGCAGGTGCACGGCCGCGAGCGTGTCGGCACGGGCCTGCGCCGTGGCGGGCGGGGCGGCGCCGAGCGCGGCGAGCAGCGCCAGCGCGAGGAGCGCGGCGCTCAGCGTGCGGCGGGGCGGGAAGACGGGAGGGGAGCGCATGGCGGTTCTGCCGGTCGGGGCCGATGAGCCGGAGGAGAAGACCCGGCACGGGAGTGGATACAGTCGCGGGGGCTGCGGTGTTGGCGCGCCGCCGCCAACACCGCGCGGGGCATGGGTGTCTCTCTATCTTTGCGCCTGCTCCGCCACCGAGGACCGAAGCCCTGCCCCCTTCCCGGTTGCCATGATCCGTTGCCTGTGCGCGTGCCTCGCGCTGCTGCTGCTCCTGCCGGTCCGGCCGCTCGCCGCACAGATCGGCCAGACGGCGGACATCCTGCGCGGGCGCGTGCTCGACGAGCAGAACCGGCCGGTCGTGGGCGCGCAGGTGGAAGCCGTCTCGTTGGAGAGCGAGGTGCGGCGCGTGACCGTGACCGGCCGCGACGGCCGCTACACCATCGTCTTCCCCGACGGCGGCGGGCGCTATCACCTGCGCATCGGCTACCCCGGCATGGCGCCGGCCGTGCTCAGCGTGGCGCGCGAGGCGGACGAGGACGTGCTGCTCGCCAACGCGCAACTGCGCACGCAGGCCGTGGCGCTGGAGGGCATCGCGGTGCGCGCGCAGCGCCCGCCGCCGGGCCGCGGCGAGGCGGGCGCCACCGAGCGCACGCTCAGCGGCGAGGCCGCCAGCCGCCTGCCGCTGGACAACCCCACCGACCTGGCCACGCTGGCGACGCTCTCGCCCGGCGTCGTGGCCGTGGACGGCGCCGACTCGCTCGACGCGCGCGGCAGCTTCTCCGTCGCCGGGCAGCTCGCCTCGCTCAACCAGATCACGCTCGACGGCGCCACCTTCGGCTCGCTGCTCAGCGGCGGGCAGTTCGGCGGCTCGCCGCTGGGGCTGCCGCAGGAGGGCGTGCGCGCCACCCAGGTGGTCACCAACACCTTCGACGTCTCGCGCGGCCAGTTCGCCGGCGGGCAGATCGCCACCACCACGCGCGCCGGCACCAACCGCGTGCAGGGCTCCGGCAGCTACCAGTTGCGCGATGACGCACTGCAGGGCGGCCTCGGGCGCGGCGCCTGGAGCGGCGGCTTCACGCAGCAGCGCGTCAGCGGCGGCGTCGGCGGGCCCGTCGTGCGCGACCGGCTCTTCTACAACCTCTCGTTCAGCGCTCAGCAGCGCGCCGACGCGCTGTTCGCGCTCAGCCCGCGCGACGCCTCCGGCTGGGGCGCGATGAATGCCAGCGCCGACTCGGTCGCGCGCTTCTTCGCCATCCTGCAGCAGCGCTACGGCATCACGCCCGAGGTCGGCGCCTACGAGCGTACCAGCGACGCGCTCAGCCTGCTGGCGCGGGTGGACTACGCGCTGGCCGAGCGGCACACGCTGGCGCTGCGCGGCCACGGCAGCGCCTCCTCGCAGGACAACGCCCGCATCGGCGTGCTGGAGCTGATGCAGAACGGCGGCGAGACCGGCACGCGCAGCGGCGGCGCCATGCTGACGCTGACCTCGCGCTTCGGCGCCGGCTGGATCCACGAGCTGCGCGCCTCGCTCACGCGCGACGTACGCGAGACCGATTCCTACTCGACGACACCCGAGGGGCGGGTGCGCATCGCCTCCGTGCTGGAGGACGGCAGCGTCGGCATCGCCAGCCTGGCGTTCGGCGGCGACCGCTCGCTGCCCTCCGTCTCGCGCGAGCGCACGCTGGAGCTCTCCGACGAGTTCTCCTGGCTCTGGGGCGACACGCACCGCCTGAAGCTCGGCGGCTTCCTCAACTACTCGGGCTTCCGCCAGGAGAGCGGCACCAACCGCCTGGGCAGCTTCAGCTTCCACTCGCTGGCAGACCTGGAGGCGGGCCGGCCCGCCTCGTTCTCGCGCGCGCTCGCCGCGCGCAGCAGCAAGGGCGCCGGCTGGAACGCCGGCCTCTACCTGGGCGATAGCTGGCGGCCGACGCGCGCGCTGCAGTTCACCTACGGCCTGCGGCTGGAGGGCTCGGGTTACGGCGACGCACCCGCGTACGACGCGGCGGTGGATTCCGCCTTCGGCGCGCGCACCGACCGGCTGCCGCGCGACCTGCGGCTCAGCCCGCGCCTGGGGTTCTCCTGGCGGCTCAACGAGCAGGGCGGCGCGTTGCGGCTGCTGCGCGGCGGCGTCGGCGAGTTCCGCGGCCGCGCGCCGTTCTCGCTCTACGCCGGCGTGCTGGAGCAAACGGGGCTGACCGGCGGCGCGGCCCAGCTCTTCTGCGTCGGCTCCGCCGTGCCCACGCCGGACTGGGCGCGCTTCGAGACCGACCCGGCGAGCATCCCCAGCGCCTGCCTGGACGCCGGCGCGGGCGGCGGCCCGCAGACCGGCCGCGGGCGCGCGGTCTCGGTCTTCGGCGAGGAGTTCGGCGCGCCGCGCTCCTGGCGCGCCTCGCTCGGCTACCAGGCGCAGTTGCGGCGCACGCTGCGCGGCTCGCTGGACGTGAGCTACGCGCGCGGCGCGGGCCTCTTCGGCGCGCGCGACCTCAACCTGCGCGAGCAGCCGGCGTTCCGGCTGGCGGCCGAGGGCGGGCGCCCCGTCTTCATCGAGGCGGGCGGCATCGTGCCGCGCACGGGCGAGGTCTCGCTCTTCGGCTCGCGGCGCGACGCGCGCTTCGCGCAGGTCTTCGAGCTGTACTCCGGGCTGGAGTCCTCCACGCAGCAGGCGACGCTCTCGCTGAACGGGATGCTGCTGCCGCGGCGTCTCTCGTTCCAGGCGTCGTACACGCTCACGCGCTCGCGCGATGAGGCGTCGTTCGCGGGCGGCAGCGCGCAGCAGGGCTTCGCCGGTACGCCCACGCGCGGCGACCCCAACCGGCTGGAGTGGGCGCCGAGCGACATGGACCGCCGCCACGGCCTCGTCGGCATCGTGGGGCTGCAGCTCGGGCCGGCGGCGGAGCTGGCGCTCGTCGGCCGCGCCAGCTCGGGCGCGCCGTTCACCCCCCTGGTCGGCGGCGACGTCAACGGCGACGGCGCGCGCAACGACGCGGCGTTCGTCCTCGACCCGGCCGCCACCACCGACGCCGCGCTCGCCGCCGCGATGCGCCGCGTGCTCGACACCGCGCCCGGCCGCGTGCGCGACTGCCTGCGCGCGCAGCTCGGCGAACTGGCGGCGCGCAACTCCTGCCGCGGCCCCTGGACGCACTCGCTCGACCTGCGCGCCACGCTGCGCCCGCAGCTCGCGCGTCTGGGGCTCGGCCGCCGTCTTTCGCTCAGCGCCGACGCGCTCAACCTCGGCGCCGGGCTCGACCGGCTGCTGCACGGCGCCGGCGACCTGCGCGGCTGGGGCCAGTCCCGCGGTCGGCCGGACGACGTGCTGCTCTACCCGCGCGGCTTCGACGCCGCCACGCGGCAGTTCCGCTACGAGGTAAACGAGCGCTTCGGGCAGGACCGCGCCCGGCGCCAGGCGTTCGGCTCGCCGTTCAACCTGCAGCTCTCGGCGCGCGTGGCGCTGGGCGCGCAGCCGGGCCAGGCGCCGATCGCGGCCCTCGCGTCCGGCGGGCCGGCCGGCGGGGGCGCCGGCGCGGGCGCCCGCCGCCAAGCGCGAGCGGAGGCCGGCGCGGAGGGGCGGCGCCGCTTCGAGCCCGACGCCTTCCTCGCGCGCGCACTGCCCGAACCGATCGGCCTCATCCTCGCGCTGCGCGACACGCTGAAGCTCACGCCGGAGCAGACCACGCGCCTGCAGCAGCTCGCCGACTCGCTGGCGGAAAAGAACCGCCCCATCCGCGACGAGGTCGCCGCCGCGCTCGCGGCCGCGGGCGAGCAGGCCACGCCCGGCGAGCTCTTCCAGCGCGTCGGCCCGCGGCTGAACGAGGGCCGCCGGAACGTGCAGGCCGCGCTGGAGCAGGCGCGCGCGCTGCTCACCCCCGAGCAATGGCGGCGGCTGCCCGCGAGCGTGCGCAACGCGGTGAGGCGGTAGCCGCCCCGCCGCCCATCCACCCCGGCTGCCAGCTACCAGCTTCCGGCTGCCGGCGGCGGCCCTCACGGCCGGGCGGCTAAAGCCGCGGCTACGACGACACGAAGCCCGCCTGCGCGGGCTGGTATCTGCCATGAGCAGACCAGCCCGCGCAGGCGG
>ERZ1066122.386-NODE-386-length-46796-cov-8.497807_pt1 | contig 46796 bp, 38 predicted proteins | sample MGYA00382769_ERZ1066122 | MGnify/ENA primary metagenome ERZ1066122 (study PRJEB33369, sample SAMEA5778352) | biofilm metagenome | biome: Industrial cooling water; feature: Water cooling tower basin; material: Biofilm | place: United Arab Emirates | collected... | reverse complement strand
GGCAGCGCTTCATTTTCCTGCGCCAGGCTGATCTGGAAATGGTGACCCGGCGCGCCTTCGTGCAGGTACAAGGTAGTCATGCCCGGTGTCGTGCGGCTGGGCAGGTCATAGGCGTTGAAATAGAATATGCCGGGGCGTGAGCCATCTGGCGTGCCCGATTGGTAACTACCGCCCGCCTCATATTTCTCGCGAAACTCCTCATAGGGGCGGATTTCCAACGGGGCCTTCGGCAGCACCTTGAACTGCTGGCCGATCACCGCATCGACCTTTTTGCCAATGTCATAATAGCCCTGGGTGAGCGCCTCGCGCGTCGGCATCTTGAATTTGGGGTCGCTGCGCAGATGCTCGAAAAATTCGGGCAGCGTTCCGGCGAAGCCAACCTCGGTGCGGATTTTTTCCATCTCGCCCTTGATCCGCGCGACTTCGGACAGGCCAGTCTGGTGGATTTCCTCAGGCTTCAGCGGCAGGGTGACGGTGGATTCGATCAGATATTCGTAAAGTTTCGGCCCGCCCTTCATATACATCAGGCCATTGCCCTTGCGCGCGACGGGGAGATATTCATTTTTCAGGAAATCGCGCAGCCTCTTGTTGGCGGGGTAGAGACCGTTCACGATCACGTCTGAATATTCGCGCACCAACCGTGCCTTGTCAGCAGCCGAAAAATCATTGTCATAAATGTCGGCGATCGGACCCCAATAGGGCGATTCATTGACCGGCTGTTTTAGCTGCGTGTCGAGCTGGTCGATGACATTGCGGATCGTCATTTGCGTTTCGACAACGCCCGACTTCATGCCTTCGCGGAAGCGGCCAATCGACGCGTCCATCAGCGTGATGAACTCGGCATGGCGTTTCAGGTTGTTCTCATAATCCTCGACCGTGTTGAACGGTGCCGCGCCCTTGCCGCTGGCAAAGGTCGGGTAAAATGTGTGGAAGCCGAAGAAATGGTTGATCGGGCGAACAGCGGTCAGGTCCAGATATTCTTTCGACAGGCCCTTCAGCACATCCTGCTGGTTGCGCAGGAACACATCATGCGCAATGCGGTCGGTGGGATTGAGTTTCGCAAGATCGATAGTCTTCAGCTTTGCGATGTTGGTTTCGGCCGCTTCGCGTTCGGCGTCATAATAGGCGTCGCTGACGAAATCGCCGAGCCGGTCGACATAGCGCATGTCGCCGCGGAACAGCGCGCCGAGCGGATTGCGCTTCAGGCTGGCTTCGTCATCCTCGGCAAAGATCGCCTTCAGCTTGTCGCCCTCGGCCAGTTGCTTGGCTTCGGTCTGGACCGGATCGTCGGCGGCGAAGGCGCTGGTTGGAGCGAGAAGGGCCGTGCCGACGAGCAGCGCAGCGGCGAAGAGGGATCGGGTAGTCATGACGAAGGTCTCCGGAAAACAAGCTTGTCCATGCCGCTAGAGCAGCCGGGATTAAGCCGCTGGCCTAGGCCGCGGTTCCTTCATGTGCCAATATTGCTTCGACAGACGACAGATTTGCGACGCCCAAGAGCGCTGAGGCGCTTAAGTATCAGGCCTTGTCCTCGATCAGCCCCTGTTCGATCTCGCCGCCATAGCGGGGCAGGGCCTCGACCAGCGGCACCTCTTCCAGCTCGCGCTTGCCGGTCTCGATATTCAGCTCGGCAAATTTGCGTCCCGTCGAGACGACATTGCGCTCGAAACTGCCGACGAACTTGTTGTAATTGTTGACCGCGCTGGTCAGCCCCGAACCCACGGATTTGAGGTGTCCGGCGGCAACCGCGATGCGATCATACATTTCCTTGCCCAGTGCACCTATCTGCTTCGCCTCGCGCGCCAGCCCCTCCTGCCGCCAGACGCTGGCGACAGTACGCGCAATGGCGACGAGGTTGGTCGGCGTGGCCAGCAGCACGCGCTTTTCAAAGGCAATGTCCCACAATTGCGGCTCATGCTCCAGCGCGGCAGCGAGGAAATGCTCGCCGGGCACGAACATGATGACATAGTCGGGCGCATCGTCAAACTGGTCCCAATAGGCCTTGCGCGACAAACCTTCGATATGCGCGCGCATCGATGCACAGTGCCGCGCCATTGCAACATCGCGCGTCGCATCGTCATCGGCGTTGAACGCATCCTGATAATCATTGAGCGACACCTTGGCATCGATGACCAGGCTGCGCCCACCGGGCACGGTGATGATCGCGTCGGGGCGCAAGCGGCCATCCTCAAGCGTCACGCTCGCTTCGGTGACATAATCGACATGCTCGGCAAGCCCGCAGCTTTCGAGCACATTCTTCAATTGCTGCTCGCCCCAGCGACCGCGCGCCTTGGGGGCGTTGCGCAGACTGTTGACGAGCCGCGCCGCTTCCGATTGCACCCGCTCCTGCCCGGCGCGCATCTGGTCTATCAGGCCGGTCAGCGCGCCATAGGCTTCGGTCCGCTCGCGTTCGATCCTGCCGACCTGCTCCTCATAGGCTTTCAGCCGCTCGCCTACAGGCGCGAGCAGGTGCTTGAGCTTCTCCTCATGGCGTTCGCTTGCCTGATGGAAACGCTCATCGGCGCGTTGCAGGAATGCCGCCTGCGCCTCGCCCAATATCCGCTGGCCGATCTCGCCGAACTGCGCGGAAAGCAGCTCCTTCGCCTCGGCGAGCGCACGGACCTGCTCCTCAAAGCCGCGCTCGCGTTCCTCGCTCGATGCCTCCAGCCGCGCCAGCCGGTCCTTCGCCGCATCGCGTTCGACGACAACCTCGTCGAGCATCGCGCGCAATTGCGTGGTCGTCTCCGCACCGGCGCGCCCTACGCGCCCGCCCAGCACCCAGCCGAGCGCCAGCCCGCCGAGCAGCGCAGCGACAACAACCAAGACAGTAATTAACGGGTCCAAGCGCGGCTTTCCCTCAAAGAACGAAGGCGGAACATAGCCGCCGTGCACGCGGCGTCAAGCCTGCGTCGGCGATCCTGCTGCGCGGTTGCGCTTTACCCGTGCATAACTCACTATGCTCAGCGGCAGGAGTCCGATATAAACCGCTGTAATAACAATCAATGTTTCCCACGGCGCAGTCACCAGCCCGGCCGCGACCAGCCCGACCACCGCCAGCGCCATGAAGCGCATTGCGGGGCGGATCTTGATCGATGCCCAGCTGAATGTCGCAATGTTCGAAATCATCCCCAGCGCCACCAGCAGCAGCCAAGGCGCAACAATCCGCCAGTCGCGTGCGGCATCCAGCCCGGTAACGATCCAGACCATCAGCGGCAGCGCAGCAAGCCCGGCTCCCGCAGGCGCGGGAATTCCGGTGTTGAACCCTGCCGACTTGTGCGGCTGTTCATCGGCATCGATCCGTGCGTTGAACCGCGCCAGCCGGAGCGCCGCGCAGAGCACGAAAAACACCGAAATCGTCCAGCCGAAACGCGGCATTTCCTGCAATGCCCAATTATAGATGATCAGCGCGGGCGTCGCCCCGAACGCCAGCACGTCGGACAGCGAATCCAGTTCGGCACCAAAGCGGCTTTCACCCTTCAGCAGCCGCGCAATCCGCCCGTCGAGCGCATCGAGAACGCCCGCAACCACCACCGCCGCCAGGGCGGAGGCCCATAATCCTTCCAGCGCAAACCATACCCCTGAAAATCCCGTGCACAGCGCCATTGCCGTGACCGCATTGGGGATCAGCGCGCGGATCGAAATGCCGGGGCGACCGTCAGGGTTCAACTGCCCTGCCATCTCAGTGGCTCAGCGCCCGCATATCCTGATCAACGCCCAGCTCGGCGATGATCGTTTCACCCGCGATGCAGCGTTGCCCCTTGATTACGCGCGAGGCGGTACCATGCGGCAGATAGACATCGACGCGGCTGCCAAAGCGGATGAGGCCGACGCGGTCACCCGCCATCACTTCATCGCCTTCCGCCTTGAACGAAATGATCCGCCGCGCAACCAGCCCGGCGATCTGGGTAAAGCCGATCCGCACGCCATCGGCGCGCTCGACAAGGAAATGCTGCCGCTCATTATCCTCGCTCGCCTTGTCGAGGTCGGCGTTTACGAATTTGCCCGCAATATAGGCAATGCGGGTGATCGTGCCTCTTATGGGGCTGCGGTTGATGTGGACGTCGAACACGCTCATGAAGATGGAAACGCGCGTCATCGGCTGGTCGCCAAGGCCAAGCGGGCCGGACAGTTCGGGTGGCGGCGGCACCTGGCTGATCAGCGTGACGAGGCCATCGGCAGGCGCAACGACAAAGCGGTCGTCCTGCGGCGTGGTGCGTGCGGGATCGCGGAAGAAGGCGAGGGTCCAAGCGGTAACGGCTGCCATCGGCCAGGCCAGCGTCTCCCACGCCATGAAGGCGAAGAAGACCGTGATGGCCCCTGCGATCAACCCGAATTTGCGACCCTCGGGGTGAACGGGCGGGAAAGCCCATTTCGCGACCCCGGCGCCCCGGTTGGTCAATTCTGTTTTGCTCATAGGCCGGTATCTAGGCGGGGTTGCGGGATGTTACAACCGTTAGGATGCCGCAGCAGCGATAAGGTAACAATCTTCCCCATGACACCTATACCCCCTCCGTTACCTTTGGTTACCTTAAGGGCGCTCGTCAGGGTGTGGTGCAGCGCCAAAGCGATCCTCTCCGGCACGCGGCGCTTTCAGGAAACCGGACATCAGCCGCGCATCTGGCCCGGTGCCGATTTCGACCACGCCGCCCGCACGCACCATGATCGTGGTAACGCCCTGGATCGCACGCGTCATCACCTGGTCGATCATCCGCTGCCGCCCCGATGTCAGCGCGATGTCCCACGCCCGCGCAAAGCTCGCCGCATCGGGCCGGTCTCGCAATGCATAGGCCGACTTGCGCGAAATTCCGACCGTGCGGCACGCCACCGAAACCTGACCGGTCACGGCCAGCACACGAATAAAGGCAAGCTGCCGCTGCGGCGTCCACCCGTCATGCCGCGTGCGCTGCATCGGCACGGGGGTGAAGGGCGGGGCGGGGTCTTCATCGGGAGGGTAGGGTGCGTTTTCCATGCGCGGGGTGTGGCAGGAAATTTCCTATTTGGGAAGAACGATTGTGGAACATAATTTTGCTGGCGTGTGATTGCATTGGTTCGGGGAGCCCGGACAGGCAGGTTTCAGGTTCATTTGGAGGATTTCTGACATGTCGGAGAGTTAGCGAGTTGCGTCGTCTGTCGCCTTCGCAGCGATTGGCAATACCTGACTTACGATCAGCTGATTGAAAGCCTGGTCTTCTTCAAACATTGGCGAGTGTGCCGACCGTTCAAACCAATGGAACGATTTCTGTGGCGCACGAATGTGCTCGTAATATTGGTAAGCAAGCCGCCCATCCGTCATATAGTCGTGGCGTCCGCTTATGATGAAAACAGGCATCTCGAACGCCGGAGCCCGCGCCATCCAATTCACCTTCGCATTTTCGGTCACAAGTGCATGTTGTGAAAAGTTCGTGCCGGGTCCCAGTAGCACTAAGTCATAGAGCGTTACCTCTGGTTCCTGCAAAGATCGCCATAACATGGTTGCGAGAGAAGTCGGCTCGCGAAATACACCGCCGTCGTATCGCTCAAGCCATACTCTCTGCGCATTGATCTGGCTTTGACCATAGGGTGGGGATCCAAGCTGCGTAAGCGCCTTGATGCCGGCGTCATCGCGACGTCGGCGTGCTTCGGACAAAACATATTGGTAGGAACGGCGCTCGCCCTCCTGTGTATTCACCACCTGACCCACGCCGACATAGGCCGCAACCTTCTTGGGATGTCGTTGAGCATAGGCTACGCCAATGCTGGTGCCCCACGAATGACCGACGAGAACCACAGGTCGGCGTCCAAAGCGACTATGCACATAGCCGATCAGTTCGTCCAGGTCGGCAACGAAGCGCTGAAGCGTCATCGAGCTTGCTTGGATAGATGGGCTGTAGGAACGGCCAGCGCCACGCTGGGTCCAGTAGACGACGACGAAATGGTCCTCCAGCGACGCGTTGTGACGGCGGAACATACCGGTTTCGGGGAAACCGGGCCCACCGTGTATCCAAACCAAGATGGGCGCACTCTTACGACGCCCGCGAATGACGACTGATTGATCGACACCCCCAAGGTTCAGCCAGCGCATTTCGGCCACGCTGCCAGCAAGGGGGGCACCCTGCGCGTCCGTAAACTGTGGCGTCGTTCCTTCGCGCGTGAGCCACACAAAAAGGGCGAGCGCTCCCACGCATATCAGGGCGATGCTCAAGACTCGTCGCACTATCCGCATAAGGTTTCGGCTCTACTCCGTGCGCCACCGTTGCGAAATTATATGGCTTAGGTTGTGCCGATTGTCTTGAAGATTTTGGCTGACCGCTAATGTCCGCTTTGGAGCGACGCGTTCGGGTCTTCACTTGACCAAAAACTTCTCGGTTTCTGCCGCTCCCCTTCATCCCGTTGCCCTGTGCTTGACATCGGGCGGGGCTGTTTTTGGTTCACGCGGACACGCGGACACGCGAAGGGGATGGCGCACACTTCTCCGCGTCTCCGCGTGACTAAAAGCCTAGCTCCGCATAAAGCATGTCCTGAGCCCGTCGAAGGGTGCGGTGTGACGATGTTCATTGGGGCGGCGTTTTGGCGGACATGAAGACTGTCCGATGACCGAAACCTTGTCGAAAGCGGCGTTCAGCACGCTCCATCCCGTTTCGGCAAAGTCATTGGCTTCGCAACACACTCTCCGTTGCGCGCCCCCACTTGCCCCCATGCACAAAATTGCTATGGCGCTCGCAACTACAGTCAAAACCCCGCAGGAAAGCATCATCCCCATGGCAAAAATCAAGGTGAAGAATCCCGTCGTCGAACTCGATGGCGACGAGATGACGCGGATCATCTGGGAATGGATTCGCGAGCGGCTGATTCTCCCCTACCTTGATATCGATCTGAAATATTATGACCTGGGCGTTGAAAAGCGGGATGAAACCGATGACCGCATCACCGTCGAAAGTGCCAATGCGATCAAGGAATATGGCGTCGGCGTAAAATGCGCGACGATCACCCCTGACGAGCAGCGGGTCGAGGAATTCAACCTCAAGAAAATGTGGAAATCGCCCAATGGCACGATCCGCAACATCCTTGGCGGCGTGGTGTTTCGCGAGCCCATCGTCATCCAGAATGTGCCGCGCCTCATCCCCGGCTGGACCGATCCCATCGTGGTTGGTCGCCATGCCTTTGGCGATCAATATCGCGCCACCGACACGTTAATCCCCGGCCCGGGCACGCTGCGCCTCGTCTTCAATGGCGATGATGGGCAGAATATCGACCTAGAGGTGTTCAAATTCCCGAGTGCCGGCGTTGCGATGGCAATGTACAATCTCGACGATTCGATCCGCGATTTTGCGCGCGCGTCGCTGAACTATGGCCTCAACCTTGGCTGGCCGGTCTATCTGTCGACCAAGAACACGATCCTGAAGGCCTATGATGGCCGCTTTAAAGACCTGTTCCAGGAAGTGTTCGAGACCGAAGGGTTCAAGGAGAAATTTGCGGCAGCGAACATCGTTTACGAGCACCGTCTGATCGACGATATGGTCGCATCGGCGCTGAAATGGAGCGGCAAGTTCGTCTGGGCCTGCAAAAATTATGATGGCGACGTGCAGTCGGACCAGGTGGCGCAAGGCTTTGGCTCGCTCGGCCTGATGACCTCGATCCTGATGACCCCCGATGGCAAGACGGTGGAGGCAGAGGCAGCGCACGGCACGGTGACGCGCCATTATCGCCAGCATCAGGCGGGCAAGGCAACCTCGACCAATCCGATTGCGTCGATATTCGCCTGGACCGGCGGCCTCAAATTCCGCGGCAAGTTCGACGAGACGCCCGAAGTCACCCGCTTTGCCGAAACGCTGGAGCAGGTGTGCATCGAGACGGTCGAAAGCGGCGCGATGACCAAGGACCTTGCGATCCTTATCGGTCCCGACCAGGCATGGATGACCACCGAACAGTTTTTCGAAGCGGTGCGCCAGAATCTGGAAAACAAGATGGGCAGCTGGCAATAAGCGGCTGACAAAGGCCGCTTTGCCCCGCATAACACGGGCATGGCGGCCGAACTTCATACCGAGGGACTGAACAACGCGCTGGTAATCCTTGGCGCGGCGGGAATTGTTATTCCGGCCTTTGCGCGGCTTCGGATTACGCCGATCATCGGTTTCCTGCTGGTCGGCGTGCTGGTGGGGCCGATGGGGCTGGGCGCGCTGGCGGCGGATTATCCCTGGCTGCGCTGGGTGACGATTTCCGAGACCGACGATATTGCCCGCATCGGCGAGTTCGGGATCATCCTGCTGCTGTTCGGTATCGGGCTGGAACTGTCATTCCGGCGACTGTGGCGGATGCGGCGGCAGGTTTTCGGGCTGGGCGCGGCGGAGCTGTTTGGCGGGGCGATATTGATCGGCGGCGCGCTCTATGCCTTTGGCTATGGCGCTACGCAGGCCATCGGGCTGGGGCTGGCATTGTCGCTGTCCTCAACCGCTTTGGTGATACCGATTGCAGGCACGACCTCTTCGGTCGGCCGCCCGGCATTTGCGATGCTGCTTTTCGAGGATCTGGCGATTGTGCCGATCATCTTCGTACTGGGTGTGCTCGGACCACAGGTGGGGAGCGGGGGCGGCTGGGAGAACCTGTTCACGCTGGTCTGGCAGGGGCTGGCGGTTATCATCGTGATGCTGGTCGCCGGGCGGTTCCTGCTGCCTCCCTTGTTCGGGCAGGCAGCCCGGACGAAAAGCCCCGAGCTGTTTATCGCCGCGACATTGCTGGTGGTAATCGGCGCGAGCCTCGCCACCGCGGCGGTTGGTCTGTCGCCCATTGTGGGCGCGCTGATTGCAGGCTTGCTGATCGCGGAAACCGATTATCGCGGCGAGGTCGAAACGGTGGTCGCGCCGTTCAGGGGGCTGGCGCTTGGCGTCTTCCTGATCAGTATCGGGATGCAGATCGATCTGTCCTTCATCTCGGCCAACTGGATCGCGCTGACCGGCGCGGTTGTGATGGTCATACTGATCAACGCGATTGTCGTCGGCGGCCTGTTGAAACTGGCCGGGGCAAGGGCGGGGGTTGCGACCGAAACCGGGCTGCTGATGGCAAGCCCCTCCGAAACCACGCTGATCGTATTGGGGGCTGCCGCAGCGGCGCAGATCATCGATCCCGGCACCGCCAAATTCTGGCAGGTGGCGACGGCCATGGGCCTGATGATCACGCCCATCCTCGCGCGGATCGGGCATGACATGGCGCGGCGGATCGAGGTGCGGTCGAGCGGCCTTTCGCTTGAGGAGGATGTAGGCCTCGCGACCGAGCCGCGCACGATCATCGTCGGCTTCGGGCGCGTGGGGCAACTGGTAGCCGACATGCTAACGACGCACAGCCAAGCATATATTGCGGTCGAGAATAATGTCGATGCGGTCGTGGCCGCGCGGCGGGCGGGCTATAAGGCGGTGTTCGGCGATGTCGGCAAGGTGCAGACGCTGGAGCGGCTCAACCTCGATAATGCCAAGGCGCTGGTGCTGACGATGAACGACCCGGTGCTTGCCGCCAAGATCGTCCGGCGTATCCGCAAGTCGCATCCCGATCTGACGATTGTTGCGCGCGCCCGCGATGTTGACCATGCCGCCGAACTCTATCTTGCAGGCGTCAGCGATGCCGTTCCTGAAACGCTGGAAAGCAGCCTGCAATTGTCAGAGGCGGTGCTTGTCGATCTGGGCATTGCGATGGGTCCGGTTATCGCCTCCATCCACGAAAAGCGCGACGAATATCGCCGGGCCATAAAGGAAGCTGGCGAATTGGACGATGCGCCCAGATTGAAGTTGCGCGGGCAGGCCTGATCGGCAAGACAGGGCGCAACGGTTTTTGAGGAGCAAACCCCCGATGAAAAAGTCTTCGATTGTTAAGGCCCTGGCGCTGGGCGTCAGTTTGATGGCGGCAAGCGCGGCGATTGCCGAGAATGGAAATATGACGGCCAAGGAGGCGACGATTACACAGACAAGCAACGATGCCGATCATCTCTATCTTGAGGAAGTATTGGGCGACAAGGCGCTGGGCGAGGTCCGCGCTTGGAATGCGCGGTCGCTGCAGCGGCTGACTGGCGATCCGCGCTTTGCGAAGATGGAAGCCGATGCACTGGAGATATTGAACAGCAAGGACAAGATTCCTTACGTCTCCTATCGCAAGGGCTATGCCTATAATTTCTGGCAGGATGCAACGCATGTGCGCGGCATCTGGCGGCGGACGAAGCTCGACAGCTATCTTGCCGGCAAGCCGGAATGGGAAACGCTGCTCGACATCGACGCGCTTGCCAAGGCGGAGGACAAGAACTGGGTATATAAGGGCGCATCGTGCCTTTCGCCCGATTATGACCTCTGCATGATCACCCTGTCCGACGGCGGCAAGGACGCATCGTTGCAGCGCGAGTTTGACCTGCGCACCAAAGACTGGGTCAAGGACGGCTTTGTCACGCGCGAAAGCAAGGGCGGGGCAAGCTGGCTCGACAAGGACACAATGTTTGTTGGCATCGATTTTGGCGAAGGCACGATGACCGAATCGGGTTATCCGATGACCACGCGGCTGTGGAAGCGTGGCCAGCCGCTTGACGAAGCCAAAGAGATCATGCGCGGCAAGCCGACCGATGTGTTTTTCGGCGCCGGTGCGTTCGAGCGGATCGACGGCAGCAAGGAAATCTTCGCTTCGCGCGCGGTGACTTTCTACGACAATGAATATTTCTGGATCCCGCGCAAGGGCTATGAATTGCTTGCCCCGGTGCAGTTGCCGCTGCCGTCCAAATCGTCACCCGGAGCCGAATTCAAGGGCCAGATGCTGCTGACCATCAATGAGGATTGGCGCGATTTCAAATCGGGTGATTTGCTGAGCTTCTCGTTTGACGAATTCATGAAAACGGGCAAGATCGACAAGGTCAACCTCGTCTACCGGCCCGATGCGCGTTCCTCCCTTGGTGGTTATGGCGTTACCAAGGACAAGGTGCTGCTGAGCATCGCGACAGATGTCAAAAGCCAGGCCCATGCCTTTGACTGGGATGGCAAAACATGGACATCACAGATGCTTGATTTCCCTGCCAACGGCACCGTCTCGATCGGTGCGACCGATGAGAAGGAAAGCATTGCCTTCGTCAACAGCACATCTTTCCTCACGCCCAGCACCTTGTGGGCGCTCGATACTTCGACAATGAAATCATCGAAGGTGCAGTCGCTGCCCGACTGGTTCGATGCCAGCCTGATGGTCGCCGAGCAGCAGTTCGCAACATCAAAGGATGGAACGCAGGTCCCCTATTTCATCGTGCGGTCGAAAGACACGGCAATGAACGGCAAGAACCCCACGCTGCTATACGGCTATGGCGGGTTTGAAGTGTCGATGAACCCAAGCTATTCGGCAACGCGCGGCAAGCTGTGGCTGGAAAATGGCGGTGTCTATGTGCTCGCCAATATCCGCGGTGGCGGCGAATATGGGCCGAAATGGCACCAGGCGGGTCTGAAGACCAAGCGGCAGGTAATCTATGATGATTTTATCGCTGTCGCGGAATCGTTGATCGACACTGGCATCACTTCGCCGAAACATCTGGGGATCGAGGGCGGCTCGAATGGCGGCTTGCTCACCGGCGTGATGCTGACGCAGCGGCCCGACCTGTTCAATGCGGTCATCATCGCCGTGCCGCTGCTCGACATGCTCCGCTATGACAAATTGCTGGCGGGTGCGAGCTGGGTCGGCGAATATGGCAGCCCCGCCGATCCGGTCGAGGGTGCGTTCCTCAAATCGATATCGCCCTATCACAATCTGAAAAGCGGCGTGACCTATCCGGAGCCATTCTTTGTCACCTCGACCAAGGATGACCGCGTCCACCCCGGCCATGCGCGCAAGATGGCGAAGCGGATGGAGGAAATGGGGCTGTCTTTCCTCTATTATGAGAATATCGACGGCGGCCATAGCGCAGCGGCGAACCTGAAAGAGGTCGCCAAGCAGACAGCGTTGCAGCACACCTATCTGATGCAGAAGCTGAAGGATGGGGAGTAGGTCGAAGCGTTAAAGCTACACAACCACCCGTCACCCCGCACTTGATGCGGGGTCCCGCTTCCTGCATCGGTGGGATGTAAGCGGGACCCCGTGTCAAGCACGGGGTGACGAGTCATTTTTATCAGCCTAAAAGCTGCCGAACCGCCGCCAACGCCGCCTGCGCCTGATCGGCCCCGGCAGGACCGCCACCCTGCGCCATTTCGGGCCTGCCGCCGCCGCCCTGTCCGCCCATCGCAGCCGTCGCCGCTTGCACCAGCACAGGCGCGGTGAAGCGTGCGTGCAGGTTGGGTGACACAGCGACAACCACCGTGTTGGCATTCTCGTTCGCGGCAATAATCGCGATGACCCCGCCGCCCAATGCTTTCATCTGCTCATCAGCCAGCCCGCGCAGCGCCTTGGGTTCTATCCCTGTGATGACCTGACCCATATATTTGACATCGCCGATGGTCTCGGCCTCGGCCTTCGGGCCGCTGCCGCCCGAAAGCGCGAGCCGGGTCTTCGCCTCGGCCAGTTCCTTTTCCAGCGTGCGGCGTTCGGCGAGTAAGGTTTCAACCCGCGCGCCGACCTCTTCAGGGGCAACCTTGAACAGGGCTGCGACCTGTTTCAGCTGCGCCTCGCGCGCAGCCAGATGCTGGCGCGCAGCCTCTCCGGTCAGTGCCTCGATGCGGCGAATACCGCTTGCTACCGCGCCTTCGGAGATCACCGTGAACAAAGCAATATCGCCCAGCGCATTGACATGCGTTCCGCCGCACAGCTCGACCGAATAGTTGGCCCCGCCGACATCGCCCATGCTGAGCACGCGAACCTCGTCGCCATATTTTTCGCCGAACAGCGCAAGCGCACCTGCCGCAACCGCATCGTCGGGGGACATCAGCCGCGTGGTCACCGTCTGGTTGTGGCGGATATGCGCGTTGACCTCTGCCTCGATCGCGGCAATTTCAGCGGGCGTTACCGCCTGATTGTGCGAGAAATCGAAACGCAGCCGGTCGGGCGCGACCATGCTGCCCTTTTGCGTGACATGGCTGCCCAGATGGTTGCGCAGCGCGGCGTGCAGCAAATGCGTCGCGCTATGGTTGGCACGCAGCGCGTCGCGCCGCTCGGTATCGATCTTAAGCTGGACGACATCGCCGACCTTGATCTCGCCCTGCTCCAGCGTCACCTGATGCGCGTGCAGACGGCCCAACGGCTTTGCGGTATCGGTCACTTCGCCGCGGAAGTTCGCACCGCTGATCCGCCCGGCATCGCCCATCTGCCCACCGCTTTCACCATAGAATGGCGTCTGGTTGGTGATGACGGTGACAGTGTCGTTAGCGACCGCCGACTGCACCTCGACGCCGTCGTTGACGAGCGCGACGACCTGCCCTTCGCCTTCGCTGGCGGTATAGCCTGTAAATTCGGTCGAGCCGACGCGTTCGGCAATGTCGAACCAGACATCGTCGCTGGCCTTTGCGCCGCTGCCTTTCCAGGCTGCACGGGCACGGGCCTTCTGCTCGGCCATGGCCGCTTCAAAGCCAGCGGCATCAATGCCAAAACCCTGCGCGCGCAATGCGTCTTCGGTCAGGTCATAAGGGAAGCCATAAGTGTCGTAGAGCTTGAACGCCGTCTCGCCGGGCAGCACATCGCCTGCGCCCATACCCGCGGTCGCCTCATCCAGCAGCCGCAGCCCTTTGTCGAGCGTGCGGCGGAACTGCGTTTCCTCCTGCTTCAGCGTCGCTTCGATCAGCGGCTGTGCGCGCAGCAATTCAGGGTAAGCCGCGCCCATTTCAGCAGCCAGGCTGCCGACAAGCCGGTGCATCAACGGCTCTTTCGCGCCCAGCAGATGTGCATGCCGCATCGCGCGGCGCATGATCCGGCGGAGCACATAGCCGCGACCCTCGTTGGAAGGCATCACGCCATCGGCGAGCAGGAAGCTGGTCGAGCGCAGATGGTCGGCGATGACCCGGTGGCTGGCCTTCTGATCGCCCTCGGCCTTGGTGCCGGTCAATTCCTCGGACGCCTCGATCAGCGCGCGGAACGTGTCGGTGTCATAATTGTCGTGCACGCCCTGCAATACGGCAGCGATGCGTTCCAGCCCCATGCCGGTATCGATGCTGGGCTTGGGCAGCGGCACGTCGCTGCCATCCTCCTGCCGCTCGAATTGCATGAAGACGAGGTTCCAGACCTCGACGAAACGGTCGCCATCCTCATCGGGCGATCCCGGAGGGCCGCCGAAAATATGCTCGCCATGGTCGTAGAAAATCTCGCTGCACGGTCCGCACGGCCCGGTATCGCCCATTGACCAGAAATTGTCCGATGTGGGAATGCGAATGATGCGCTGTTCTGGCAGGCCCGCAATCTTGCGCCACAGAGCGAATGCTTCGTCGTCGGTGTGATAGACGGTCGCTGTAAGCCGGTCAGGGTTCAGCCCCCAGGTCTTGGTCAGCAACGTCCAGGCATGGGTAATCGCTTCCTCTTTGAAATAATCGCCAAAGGAAAAATTCCCGAGCATTTCAAAAAAGGTGTGGTGCCGTGCTGTATAGCCGACATTGTCGAGATCATTATGCTTGCCGCCCGCCCGCACGCACTTCTGGCTGGAAACCGCGCGCGGCTTGGCGCGGCTTTCGAGGCCGGTGAAGACATTTTTGAACGGCACCATGCCCGCATTGACGAACATCAATGTAGGGTCGTTATAGGGCACCAGCGGCGCAGACTGCACCACATCATGGTCGGCATTCCCGAAATGATCGAGGAAGGCGCGGCGGATATCGTTTGTCGAACTCATAGCCCGCGCGGCTTAGGCGACCGCCGCGCGGCTATCAAGCGGGATGTATCGCTTAGACTGTCCGGAAATCCGAATGGAGCGTCAGTCCATTTTTTCCTTGTAGCAATCCTCGAGCGCTGACTTGCGCTTCTTTTCGGGAAGCGCATTGGCAGCAAGCTTGCATTGGCCAAGCTCGGTCTTGCCCTCGACCTCGGCCAGCGCCGCTGCCGAGTTGAACGAGCTATCGAGTTGGCCATTGGCTTTGAACGGAATTGCCAGCGGCAGTTGCGCCATCAATTCGCGACCCACAGGCAGACGCGCCTTTTTACCGGTGATGAATCCGGCAAACACGCCGATGGCTATAACGCCGACGCCGGTCGCGACGGTATTGCCTTCACCTTCCTGCCGGAAATCGCCGGTAATCGGAATCAACGTGCCGTTGAGGTTGATCGAGCGCAGCGAAAATTCGATCTTGCCCGACTTTCCAAACGCACCTTTGCCCGTACGCCAGGTGATTTCGCCCGTTGCAGGCGTGCCTTTGGGAATGACCAAAGTCTGACCGGCCATGACATCGTTCAATACCGTCAGCTTAAACGTGTCGCCCTCTTTGTGGGTGCTGCTGTTAACTTCCTCGGCCACCGCCAGTGTGATCGGCGTACCGGCATTCAGTTGCAGGCCTTGTTGCACATAGGCTGCCGGTTGGACGTCAGCTGTCCCTTGAACGCCTTGTGCCAATAATGATGTGGACGCCATCGACAGGACGACAGCGGTTGCGACCAACTTTTTCATGATGTTCCCCCTCTGAACTATTTCGTTACATTACAGCTACCAAGCAAGCTGTAAAGTAAATCATCTTGCTTCAAGCAAAAGCATAAGGCCCGCCCTTGGCCAGCGCCGCCTGCCATTGCGGGCGGGCGTGGATGGATTTGACGAATGCCGTCAGCTTGGGTTTGTCGGATGCGCGGCCGCTGATGACGGCGGCTTCGGCAGGGAAGCTGAGCATAAAGTCGGCACCGGTCAGGCCGTCGCCGACGAACCAGCCCGACGCGCCAATGCTGTCCTCCATATAGCGATAATGGCTTTCCAGCTGGTCGTGGATGCGCGGGTGCAATGGCGCGCCTGCCTCGCCCAGACGGCCAATATAAAGGTTGAGGAGGATCGGCGTCATCGCCGAGCCTTCGGCAAAATGCATCCATTCGAGATAGCGGACATGGTCGTCACTGCCGCGCTGCGGAATGAAATGCGCGCCGCCATGGCGCTCGCACAGATATTCAACGATCGCGCCCGATTCAAAGACCAGCTTGCCATCATCCTCGATCACCGGCGATTTGCCGAGCGGATGGATCGCCTGCAGGCTCGGCGGGGCAAGGTTGGTTATGGCGTCGCGTTGATGATGCACAATCTCATAATCAACCCCCAGTTCCTCCAGCAGCCAGAGGATACGCTGCGAGCGGCTGTTGTTGAGATGGTGGATTTTGAGCGTCATTATGTGCCTCCTTCGGCGTTGGTATATATGCGCGCGGCGATTTCGCGGACCAGCTTGGCCGCGAGAATGGCGGTCACGTCGTTGACATCGCGCGCGGGGTTCAGTTCGACAATGTCCGCGCCGATTATGGGGGCGGTCTGCTTGTGGATGGCAGCCAGCACTTCACGCAGCCGCAAGCCTCCGGGCTCGGGGTGGGCGACACCGGGCGCTTCGGACGGGTCGATGCCGTCCAGATCGACGCTTATATAGAGTGGGCCATCTAGCACAGGCACTTGCGCCACATCGAAGCCCGCCATCGGCAGGATTTGAACGCCATACCGCTCCGCTTGCTCGCGGCAGTGGCGGGTCAAAGTGCGGATGCCGACCTGCACCAGCCGCACGGCGTGGCCACCCTCCATGATGCGCGCAAAGGGCGAGGCGTGGCTGCGCGGATTGCCCTCAAAATCGGCATAAAGATCGGGATGCGCATCGAAATGCAGGATGTTGACTGGCCCGTGGCGCGCGGCAAGCGCTGCGACCAGCGGATAGGTGACAGCATGATCGCCGCCCAGAAAGATCGGCGTGCCGCTGCCCAGTTGGCTGATGGCCTCGTGCATCATCTGGTCATCGGCAGCCACATCGTCGTCGGTCAGCGGCAAGTCGCCCGCATCGGCCAGATCTATGTCAGCGCCGATTTCCAATCCGCATTCGGTTGAAAGATTGCCCCGATCGCTCCATAGGGCCGCGCGGATTGCGGCGGGTGCGCTGGCTGCGCCAGGTTCGAACGAACTGTTGATGTCGGTGGGCAGGCCGATGAGCTGGATCGATGCAGGCATGGGTGGATGTGGAGGCTATCGCCATGCCAAGTCAACCGGGCAATTCGGTGCGCGTGACACTCCGTCTCCAACCGGTTGCGCCCTACTGTAACAATAGTGTCGCAATCCTGAAATATTGCCGACATCATGTCCAGCCGCGCCAAGATATTGATTGTTGAAGATGACCCGCCGCTTGCCGAATTGCTGCATTGGCATATCACGCAGGCGGGGTTTGACGCGATTGGCACCCCTGATGGCGAGGAAGCGTTGCTGCTTATCGAGGAGGAGCGGCCCGATCTCGTCATATTGGACTGGATGATTGAAAGCCTTTCGGGGATTGAGGTCTGTCGCCGCATCCGCCGGATGGGCGAATTTGCGTCCCTGCCGGTCATCATGCTGACCGCGCGCAGTGCAGAGGATGACCGGCTCCGCGGGCTGGAAACCGGCGCCGATGACTATGTTACCAAACCCTTTTCCCCTGCCGAACTGGTGATGCGGGTAAAGGCGGTGCTGCGCCGCACCCGCCCAGCGGTTGCGGGCGAGGTGCTGCGCGTTGGCTCCATCGCTATGGATACCAGCGCCTATCATGTCACCCGCGAGGGGCAGCCCGTTGAACTGGGGCCGACCGAATATCGACTGTTGCGCTATTTTCTGGAGCGGCCGGGCAGGGTGCTGTCGCGGATGCAGTTGCTCGACGGTGTCTGGGGGCGCGACCGCGATATCGAAATCCGCACCGTCGATGTCCATGTCCGCAGGCTGCGTGCGGCAATCAATTTCGATGGCCAAAAAGATGTGATCCGCACCGTGCGGGCGGCGGGCTATTCGCTCGATCCCGGCTGAATTTTTGCAGCAATTTTGTCGAAACGTAGCCCGCTTTGCGGGCATTTTCGCGTGAATGTGCCATTGTCACAAAAATAAACCAAATAAACGCAATGCTTTGCAACGATTGCGTGCTTTGTAATTGAAATGAAACATCAGAGTCTCCAAACTGTAACAATTGAGAGTTTGCAGGTGGAGAGAGACTATGCGAATCACAGTCATGGCAGTGGGTCTCGCGGCAGCATTCGCTGCGGTCCCGGCGGTTGCACAGCCGCATTATGAAATCGGTTATGATCGCGGATCATTGGCGTTCGAAGCGCTGATGGCGAATGACAATCAGCGCGCGCTGGAGCAGCTGGCGCGCGATCGCTCCGTGCCCGACACCGACCCCGCAAAGCTGATCAACATCGGCAGCGCCTATGCACGGCTGGGCGATTTTGAACGGGCCGAAGAAGCCTATATTGCTGCGCTCAATTGCAAGGATGAAATGGACCTGTTGCTGGCCGACGGGCGCGAAATGAACAGCCGCAAGGTCGCGAAACTCGCGCTGAAAAAACTGGAAAAAGACCGCAAATAGGCGCGGTTTCAACAGCAGGGACGCGTGAGTCCCTGAACTGTAACAAAAGCGACTTCAAAACGACCCTGAACCTGCGTCGCGCAGTCAAATCAGGTCTCTAAAGGCTCCGCTCGAAGACGGGTGGGGCCTTTATCGATTCGCCGCACATGTCTGACCTGCCCTTTGCCGGGCGCACAGAAAATGTTGCGGAGAAAGCGAATGAATATCGATCCCAAGTTGCGCAGCCTGATTTACGTCACTGCTGCTGCGGCAACGCTCAGTGCTTGCGGTGCCGATGACATTGCCTCGCCCGGTACCGGCGGCAATATCACGATCAACAACCCGGCTCCCCCGCCGCCTCCGCCGCCCCCGCCGCCGCCGCCCGCCACGGTGCAGCCGGCCACGGGCTGCCCCACCATTTCGGATCCGCAGGGCCTGACCGATTCGGGCACCATCACGGGCCCCACCGGCACCTATCGCGTTTGCACGCTGCCTGCGCGCATCAACACCACGATCAACCTGCCGCGCGTTACCGGGCTGCTCTATCGCCTTGGCGGCCGCGTCGATGTCGGCACCGATCAGGGTCCGTCCTCGACCAACAATGTTGTCACGCTCAACATCGAGCCGGGCGTTGTCATCTTTGGTGGCACCGGCGTATCCTGGCTGCACGTTAACCGCGGCAACCGCATCAACGCGGTCGGCACTGCCGCTGCGCCGATCATCTTCACCAGCCGCGACAATGTGCTTGGCCTCAACACCGATGAATCGTCGGGTCAGTGGGGCGGCGTCGTGCTTTCGGGCCGTGCACCGATCACCGATTGTATCGCTCCTGCCGCAACCCCCGGCACCGCAGCATGCGAACGCCAGGTCGAGGGTGCTGTTGACCCCGCGCTTTACGGCGGTGCCAATCCTGCCGACAATAGCGGTCGGATGAGCTTCGTGCAGATCCGCTTCTCGGGCTTCGTGCTTTCGGGCAACAGCGAATTGCAGGCGCTGACCACTGGCGGCACCGGCACCGGCACTGTCCTAAATAACATCCAGACGCACAACAGCTCTGACGATGCTGCCGAATTTTTCGGCGGCCGCGTCAATGCCCGCTACCTGGTGTTCACCGGCGCGGAAGATGACAGCATCGACACCGATGTCGGCATCAAGGCCAATTTCCAATATGTGATTGCAGCGCAACGTGCATCGTCGGGCGACTCGATCATCGAGGCCGACTCGGACAATGCGCTTGACGGCAACACACCGCGTCAGAACACCCGCATTTCGAACTTCACCTTCATCCAGCGGGCAACCCCGGGCAACACGGCTGCCATCCTGCTGCGTGGTGGCACCGACTATGCACTGGTCAACGGTATACTGGTTGCACCCAACACCAGCTGCCTGCGTATCAGCCGTCCGCAGACTGCATCGGCAACCGCCGATCCGGCGATTGACGAAGTCGGCGCGCCGATCTTCCGTTCGGTAGTGCTGCAGTGCGGTGCAACGCCCTTCTCGGGTGCCAATGGTGTCACCGCTGCCGATGTGGCGGCGATCTTCGGAAGCGGATCGAACAACAACAACAGCGCGTTCACACCGACGCTGAGCAGCACGTTCATCAACGGTGCCAATGAAACCGCTGTGCCTGCGTTCAACGCCGCAACGCTCGATCCGTTCTTCGAGACGAAGACCTATATCGGTGCGGTCCAGAATGCGGCTGACACATGGTATGCCGGTTGGACCTGCAACAGCGCGACGGCGAATTTCGGCACGAGCAGCTCGAACTGCACATCGCTGCCGACGACCTGAGTTGCCTGAATTGAAGGGTGGAGTGCGGCCCGAAACCGCCCTCCACCCTCCATTTTATTCCAAGGAATTGTAAAAATGCTCAAGCCCCTCGCGCCAGCAAGCTTGCTGCTTCTCACCACCGCGCTTGTCATGCCCGGCGTGGCACTTGCCCAGACAGTCGAAGAACAGCCTGCCGAAGCTCCCGCCGATGAACCGGCCGCCGAGGACACAGGCGATATGGCCGAGCCGGTAGGCGAAGAGGCTCCGGCCGAGGGTGAAGAATTTACCGAAGAGCCTGTCGACATCTCGATCCCCGGCGGCGAAGGGATCATCGTTCAGGGCAGCCGCGTCCGCAATATCGAGAAGACCGCACCGCAGGTTGTCTCTGTCCTGTCCAGCGCAGACATTGCCCGTACCGGCGAAGGCGACATTGCAGGCGCATTGCAGCGCGTCACGGGCCTAAGCGTCGTGGGCGGCGGCTTTGTCTATGTGCGCGGTCTCGGCGATCGCTATTCGCTGGCGCTGCTCAATGGCTCGCCGCTGCCAAGCCCCGAACCGCTTAAGCGCGTGGTGCCGCTCGATCTGTTCCCGACCTCGGTGATTGCCTCGTCGCTGGTGCAGAAAAGCTATTCGGCCAACTTCCCCGGCGAATTTGGCGGCGGTGTCATCAACCTCACCACCAAGGCCATTCCCAATGAAAGCTTCCTGACCATAGGTGGCAGCATCAGTGGCAATAGCGAGACCACAAACGAGCTTGGCTATACCTATTATGGTAGCTCGCTTGACTGGAGCGGGTTTGACAATGGCAATCGCGACCTGCCCCCTGCGCTTGCCGCCTATCTCGCAAGCGGCGAACGGATCAGTACCGGTGCAGTCGACACCCGCGCCATCGCAGGGCAGCTTGTCAACGGCCGTAACTCGATCATCCAGCGCAACCGGCATTTGCCCGCCAACGGCTCGCTGGGGCTGACTGGAGGCACCAGCTTTGAAATTGGCGACGACGCCACGCTGGGGATGATCGCCAATTTCGGCTATAGCAATAAATGGCGGACGCGCGACACGTTGCAACAGACAGCATCGACGCTGGACCTGAGCCAGAAGGAGCTCGATTTCCAGCGTGTGACCACTGAAAACCGGATCGTCGTCAACGGCCTGTTCGGTTTCGGAATCGAGGCCGGTGAGCAGAAATTGCGCTGGACCAACCTCTATATCCGCGACACGCTGAAACAGGCGCGGCTGGGCGTTGGAACGCGGCAAACGACATCGCCCATCGCCACGCTGATGCAGCAGGACACGGCCTGGTTTGAACGGCAGCTGGTCAGCTCGCAGCTGGTCGGCGAGTTCAAATTGTCGCCCGATGTCAATCTCAACTTCCGCGTCGGCTTTGCCAATTCGCAGCGCGAGGTGCCGGGCGAATTTTCCTATGAATATTTCCGCAGCAATGTGGCGAGCGATCCCTTTGGCGCATTCTTCATCAACCGCCTGAACAATGGCCAGCGCGGCAGCGCCGAGGTCAGCTATTCGGACCTTGATGAAGATCTGTGGTCGGGCGGTGTCGATCTGAGCTACAAGCCGACCGACCAGATCACCGCGACTGTCGGTTACAGCTATATCGACACCTATCGCCGCGTCGAGCGCCGCGATTTCCAGTTCATCGCGCCCAGCAATTTCCCCAATGCGGTTGCGTTGTTCCGGCCCGACTTTTTGTTGCAGCCCGATGTCATCAATTTCTACAATATCGACCTCATTGATGCGAACGAGGCAAATCCGGTCTTTGATGCACGGCTGATCAACAATGCCGCCTATGCGCAGATTCAGGCCTATCTGACCGAGCAATTGAGCCTCAATATCGGTGTGCGCTATGAGGCAGCCGAGCAGTCGGTCGAGCCGGTGCAGGTGTTCAGGGTTCCGACGGCGTCGCTGGCATCGACAGCGCTTAGCCGCGCCTATTGGCTGCCGGGTGCAACGTTGACCTGGGAGCTGGCACCGCAGATGCAGTTCCGCATCAGCGCATCGAAGACCATTGCCCGTCCGCAATTCCGCGAGCTGATCTTCCAGTCCTTTTACGATCCCGACAGCAACCGCCAATATCGCGGCAATCCGTTGCTGACCGACAGTCAACTCTACAACGCCGAGGCACGCTATGAATGGTATTTCGACCGCGACCAGCGCCTGTCGGTGGCCGGCTTCTTCAAGCGGCTGAAAAACCCGATCGAGGCTTTTTCGAGCTTTGAAGATAACTCGGTAATCACCAGCTTCGCCAATGCGCCAGAAGCCGATCTTTATGGTGCCGAGCTTGAGGTGCAGAAATATTTCGACCTCGGCAATGATGAAGGCACGGGCTTTTTTGGCACGCGCCGCGCGGTCGTGATTGCGAACTATACTTATACCAAATCGAAAATCAGCGTTGGTCCGACCGACCCTGTTGCGGTATTTGCCTCGGCGGCCGATCTTGCCTCTGATTTTTTCACCGACGGATCGCCGCTGACCGGGCAGAGCGACCATCTGGTCAATTTGCAGATCGGGCTTGAGGATACCGAGCGGCTGTCGCAACAGACGCTGCTGCTAACCTATGCTAGCGACCGCGTTACCAGCCGCGGTGCCGGCGGACAGCCCGATATTTTTGAGCGCCCCGGTTTCCAGCTGGATTTCGTTGCGCGTCAGGGCATCACCGTTGGTGGCAAGGAAGTCGAACTGAAGTTCGAGGTGCGCAACATCACCAACAATAAATATCGCGAGCTGCAGGAAAATGGCGACAACCGCATTTTCTACAACCGCTACAAGGAAGGCGTGAGCGCTTCCCTTGGGATCGACATTACCTTCTGACCGACCGGGTTACGGTGTCTCCGGGATTGTCACAAAAGTGAAATCCCGGAGTCCCCGAATTGAAACAGCGAGCCCCTAACTCCGCCCTCTATCGGGATCGAGTCGCAGGGGTGGGACATTGGCATTCGGGCCAAGCTATTTCCAGATTTTGAAACGCGGGCGTAATGGCGCGCGCGCTAACTCCTTGGCGATTGGCGACTGGATTGTGCTTGGCCTTGCGCTGCTTTGCGTTGCGCTTGCGGCCAATCTTTTTTGGGTGCTGGCAGGGCCGGTGGGCGCGATCGGCAAATGGCAGGCGCGTACGCCGCTCACCATATCGGCACCCGGCAGGATCGCGCTTTATTCCGCCTTCGATCCCTTTTCGCGTGGCACGGCTGTGGCCAGTGGCGATGTAGCGGTCACCTCATTGTCGCTGACCCTGTTCGGCACACGGGTGAATGAGTTTAGCGGCAGCGGCTCGGCGATCCTTGCAGGCGCAGATGGGGTCCAGCAAAGCTATGCGGTGGGTGAGGAGGTGATGCCCGGCGTCATCCTCTCGTCGGTAATGTTCGATCATGTCGTCCTGACGCGCAACGGCGTGAAAGAATCGCTGTTTATCGACCAGTCGGTTCCCGCCGAAAATGTCGGCGGCGAGGCCGCGGCGACACCTGCACCCACTGCCGCGCCTGCCTCCAATCAGGATGGCGAAGTCCGGCTGAACGCCGCAACCTTGCGTGACACCATCTCGGTCGCACCGCGTAATGAGGGGGGGCGGGTGACCGGATTGGTGCTCACGGCAAAGGATGATGGCGCGATGCTGCGCAATGCAGGGCTCGCTCCCGGCGACATCGTCGTCACCATTAACGGCCGCCCGGTTGGCTCGCCTGCCGATATCGCCGCGCAGCTTCGCCCCGGTGCGAAGCTGACGCTGGAGGTCGAGCGCGGCGCACAGAAAATTCCAGTGGGACTGAACCTCGAATGATAATCCGCAAAAAATCCTTTGCCATGCTGGCGGCAGGCCTGTTGCTTGCAGCGCAGCCATTGCAGGCGCAATATACGATCAACATGCGCGACGCCGACGTTCGCGCCTTTGTACAGGATGCCGCGCGGGTCACGGGCAAGACTTTCATCGTCGACAGCCGCGTCCAGACCAAAATCTCCATCGTCAGCGACCGTTCGCTCTCGCGTTCCGAATATTTCGAGATGTTCTTGTCGACACTGCGCGCCAACGGGCTGGTCGCCGTCCCGATGCGCAATGGCGGCTACCGCATCCAGCTTGCCGAAGGCGCAGCGACACAGCCGAGCAAGGTGGGGGCAAAGACTGCTGCCGCCAGTGAATTTGTGACCGAGGTTTTCCGGCTAAAGTCGATTGATGCAACGACCGCAGTCGAGACGCTCCGCCCGCTGATCAGCCGCGAAGGCTCTATCACCGCGAACCGCAATGCCAACAGCCTGGTCATTGCCGACTATGCCGACAATATCCGCCGCATCCGCGATCTGGTGCGTCAGATCGACCGCGACAGCGCCGCGACGCAGATTGTAGCGCTCAAAAATGCGGGTGCGCGCGAAATTGCCGCAGCCTTGCAGGGTCTGGCGGCACAAGGCGTGACGGGGGAGGGGGCGCGTGCGCCGGTGACCGTGGTGCCTATCGACAGCAGCAATGCGATTGCCCTGCGCGGCGATCCGACAACGGTGTCGCGCTTTGCCGCGATGGCAAAGGAGCTGGACGGGCGCGCGGAATCGGGGGCTGAAATCCGCGTTTACTGGCTCGAACATGCCAATGCCGAAACCCTGCTGCAGACCGTCCAGTCGCTGATCGCACCGCAAAATGCTCCAGCTGCAGTATCTCTGCCGCAGACGGCGACTCCTGCGCCTGCTAACCCCGATAATGGCAGTGCGCCGGCCACCAGCACGCCGGTCGTCGCGGCAGTCTCGGCAAGCGGCGTGAACGCAATGGGCGGGCGCGGGCAGATTATCGTGACGCGCTATGAAGGCGCCAATGCGCTGATTATCTCGGCCAACCCCGACATGCAGCGCACGCTAGGCGAACTGATCCGGCAACTGGATAGCAGGCCTGCGCAGGTGCTGGTCGAGGCCATCGTTGTCGAGATCGGCAATGATGCTGCCAAGCGGCTGGGCGTGCAGTTTCTGGTCGGCGGGCGCGACGTGCCCTTCGCCGCAACCAATTATTCGAACGCCGTCCCGTCAATCCTGACCATCGGCGGCGCGGTCGCGGCGGAGGAATTGTCGCGCACTACAACCACGGTCAATGGCACGACAACCACCACGACGCAGACGAGCGCACTCGGCAACAGCCTGCAAGAGGCGGCGGCAGCATCGATCCTGAGCGCGACCGGCGGCTTTGGGGGGATTGCGCTCGATATCGGTCGCGATGCGATATTCGGTACGATCATCAATGCCGTGCAAAGCGATACGCAATCCAACCTGCTGGCAACGCCGCATATTGTGACGCTGAACAATCAGAAGGCGAAGTTCCTGGTCGGGCAGGAAGTGCCGATCACGACCGGCGAAGCGCTTTCGAACGATTTCGACAATGCATTCCGCACCGTGCAGCGGCAGGAAGTCGGCATCAAGCTGGAGGTAACGCCGCAGGTCAATGCGCAGGGCGATGTCAAACTGTTCCTGAAACAGGAGGTATCGAGCGTTGCCGGACCCGTTTCGAGCCGCTCATCGGACCTGATCCTCAACAAGCGCGAATTTGAAACGACGCTGACCGTCGGAGATGGCCAGATATTGGCAATCGGCGGACTGTTGAACGATGACGAGCGCCGCACGATCGAGAAGATCCCGCTGTTGAGCGACATTCCCGTCCTGGGCGAATTGTTGAAATCGAAAAGCAAGACGCGCGCGAAGACCAATTTGATGGTGTTCATTCGCCCGACGGTGCTGCGCAACAGGCGCGACGGCGACGTGCTGACCGCGCGGCGCTACGACTATGTCCGCGCCATGCAGCTCGAGCGCAATCCCGACTATGAGCCATCGATAGACGAGCTGGTGCGCGACTATATGGGCGCGCTTCCGCCGACATCGGACCAGTTGCAGACAGGCGATTTTCGCGCTGATCCGGTGATCGATACCAGCCCGATGACTCCATCGGAAATCGTCCCGGTAGAGGTTCCACCTTCGCAGGAACAGGATGGGGGTCAGCCATGAAGATCCAGCGCGGTGAGGCCGATATGGTCGAGGAAGTGGTCTCGACCGAAATCATTGCCCGCGAGGACGAGGTCGCGGTGGTCGATATCCCCTATGCCTTTGCCAAGCGCAATGGCGTCGTCCTGCGCGCGCAAAAGGATGGTCGGATCGCGGTCGCCTTGTGCGACGGCGCTGATCCGCTGTCGCTTCTTGAAGTACGCCGCCATCTCGCAATGCCATTCGATGTCGAGATTGCCGAAAAGCCGGTTTTTGACCGCTATCTGGCCGAACATTATTCGGTCGAGGGCAATGCCGCGCTGCTCGCCGATGAATATACCGGTGGTCATGACGTGCTGGGCGATTTCCTGCCGACAGCGGAGGATCTGCTCGATAGCGCCGACGACGCACCGATCATCCGGCTGATCAACGGAATTATCTCCGAAGCCGTGCGCCAGGGTGCTTCCGACATCCATATCGAACCTTATGAAAGCGGACTGGTCGTCCGCTTACGCAACGATGGTGTCCTCACCGAAAAGCTGCGCCTGCCTGCCAGCGTCGCGCCCGTGATTGTCAGCCGTATCAAGGTGATGGCGCGGCTCGACATAGCCGAGCGGCGCGTGCCGCAGGATGGACGGATCAGCCTGACCCTGGGCGGGAAACTGGTTGATGTACGCGTCTCCACTTTGCCCAGCCGCGCGGGCGAACGCGTCGTGCTGCGCGTGCTGGACAAGGAAAATGCCGGCATTTCGCTCGATCTTTTGGGCATGTCCGAACAATGTCTGGAAACACTGAGCAGCGCCTTGGCCGAACCCAATGGCATCATATTGGTCACCGGCCCGACCGGATCGGGCAAGACAACGACGCTCTATGCCGGATTGAAGCAGCTGAACGACGGCAGCCGCAATATCCTGACGGTCGAGGATCCGGTTGAATATGCCGTCGATGGTGTCGGGCAGACGCAGGTGAATGAAAAGGTCGGCATGACCTTTGCTGCGGGCTTGCGCGCCATTTTGCGGCAGGACCCCGATGTCGTCATGGTGGGCGAAATCCGCGACCGCGAAACCGCCGAGATTGCTGTGCAGGCGGCGCTGACGGGGCATCTGGTGCTTAGTACGGTGCACACCAATGATGCGCTCGGAGCAGTCACCCGGTTGCGTGATATGCGGATCGAGCCGTTCCTTCTGGCCTCGACCCTGCGCGCGATCGTTGCGCAGCGGCTGGTGCGTCGCCTGTGTCCCGATTGTCGCGAACCGGTGCAGTGCGACAGCCGGATCAGCGCGCTGCTTGGCTTTGAACCTGGCACGATGGTGCATACCGCGCCGGGCTGCCCCACCTGCAAAGGCACGGGCTTTCTTGGCCGGATCGGGGTATTCGAGGCGGTGCGCGTCGATGAGACCATCCGCAAGCTGATTAACGCAGGCGGCGATGAGGCGATCCTCGCCCAGCATGCCTTCAGGCTCAGCCCCAATCTGGCCTCCGCTGCGCGCAAGCTGGTGCGCGCGGGCGAAACAACGCCCGAGGAGGCAATCCGCATTTCGCGCAGCGAGGAAAGCGGCGATGCCTGATTTCGCTTATCGCGCCATCGATGGCGAAGGGCGCGAACGTACGGGGCGTCTTAACGCCGCCAATGACGATGCCGCACGCGGGCGGCTGGAAGGCATGCGGCTCTACGTCGTCGCGATAGAGGAAAGCAGCAAGACTGCGCAGCCCAAGCGCCAATGGCAATTGCCGATCCGGCAAAAACTGTCCGCCAAGGAGCTGACATTGTTCACCCGGCAGATGGCTTCGCTGATCGAGGTCAGTCCGCTGGAAGAGACGTTGCGCAACCTGTCGCGGCAGAATGAAAATGCGCGTGTGGGTGCGATTTTGTCCAACGTCCACGGCGGTATTGTCGAAGGCCAGCGTTTTTCTGAGGCACTCGCGCGCGAGCCTGCCAGCTTTCCGCCGCTCTATCGGGCCATGATTGCTGCGGGTGAGGGAGCGGGCACATTGCCGACCATCGCCAACCGGCTCGCCGACCTGCTTGAGCGGCAGGCGAAGATGCGTGGAAAGTTGATCGGCGCGCTTGCCTATCCCGCCATATTGGCGCTGGTGGCAATGCTGGTGGTGACGGGCCTGATGGTCGCTGTGGTGCCGCGCGTGGTCGAACAGTTCGACAATGCGCAGGCGCAGCTGCCTTTCATCACGCTGATGGTGATCGCCATTTCCGACTTTCTCGCCGCCTATTGGTGGCTGCTGGCGATTGCTATCGCATTGATGGGCGTAGCATTCTGGCAGGCGCTGCGCTTGCCGCAATTCCGCCTCGCGGTGGACAGGGCAGTGCTCAAGGCTCCCTTTGTCGGCCGCCTGCTGCGCGACCTGCACGCGGCAAGAATGGCGCGCACTTTGGCAACGATGGTCTCAAGCCGCCTGCCATTGCTCGAAGGTCTTCGGCTGACGGGCAACACCATTCGCAACCGCGTGCTGGCCAATGCCAATGATGACATTGTCGAAACGGTGCGCACCGGCGGCAGCCTTTCGGGCGCGATGCGGGCCGCAGGCGTGTTCCCGCCTCTGCTCGTCTATCTGGCGGCCAGCGGCGAAAGCTCGGGGCGGCTGGAAACCATGCTTGAACGCGCGGCGGATTATATGGAGCAGGAATTCGACAATTTCACCGCGACGGCACTGGCGCTGCTCGAACCTGCGATCATCGTCGTCATGGGCGGGATGGTTGCGCTGATCATCCTCGCCATCCTGCTGCCCATCCTTCAACTGCAAAATCTGACGGGACTGTAACCGATGATGCAACTTCTCCTCGCACTCTTTGCCGACTTTCGCCGTGCCGATGCCAAATACCGGCGTCAAAAACCCAAGCCAAAGGCGAACGGCTTTACGCTGGTGGAGCTGATGGTGACGATTTTCATCGTCGGCCTGATGGCGACGATTGTCGTCATTAACGTGCTACCCAACCAGGAAAAGGCGATGGTGCAAAAGGCAAAGGCCGACATTGCGATCCTGGCGCAGGCCATGGAAACCTACCGGCTCGACAATCTTGCCTATCCCGATGCGGGGCAGGGGCTGAACGCGCTTGTCACGCCGCCCGTGATCGCGCCCGGTGCACGCACCGAAGGCTATATCAAAAAGCTCCCCAACGATCCCTGGGGTCGCCCCTATCAATATAGCATCCCGGGCAAGGCAGGTGCTTTCGATATCTACTCGCTGGGCGCCGACGGTGCGCCGGGCGGCCAGGATGAAAATGCCGACATCTACGCCGAATAGACAGGCGGGTTTCACGCTGGTTGAATTGATGGTGGTGCTGTTCCTGATCGGGTTGGCGGCCAGCGCCGTCGTGCTGACGATAAGCAGCGCCACGCGCAGCAGCGGCACGCAGGCCGAACAATTTGCGGCGCGCATAGCCGCGCTGCGCGACCGGGCGGTGGTCGAGGGACGCCCGCTCGCATTCTGGGTGCGCGCTTCGGGCTATGGTTTCGAGCGGCGCGATGGAGGTCGTTGGCAACCGCTCGATGCCAAGCCCTTTCAGACAGTGAACTGGCAGCCTCCTTTGGCAAGCAACATTGCGGGCGGGCGGGCGATGCGCATCGCCTTTGACGCCAATGGTATCCCCTCCGCCCCGCTGGATGTGGCGCTGACAGGCGGCAGCCAGCCCTATCGGGTGCGAATGGATGCAGCAGGAAATGTCGATGTCGCGCGCTGAGGCTTCACCGCCCGCGACTGGGTTTACCCTGATCGAAATGCTTGTCGCGCTGTCGGTGTTTGCGCTGGCAGCGCTCGCCATGGTCAATCTGCAAGGCTATTCGGTGCGGACGGCATCGACCCTGTCCGAAAACGCGATGGCGCGGCAGGTCGCCCAAAATCTGATGGTCGAGCGGCTGTCAGCCCCGCTTGCGCCGTCAATCGGCACCGAGCAGGGTGAAACCAGCAATGGCGGGCAAAGCTGGCAGTGGCAGGTTGTCACGGCAAAGGCCGAGGATGACCGGCTGGTCACTATCGACATCAGCGTTGCGGGGGCCAATGGCGGAGCGGGCCGCACCGCGCGGCTTTTGGCAGCACGGCTGGCGGAAAAATGAGCCAAAAGCCGCATCTTCTATCCAACGGTTTCACACTGGTCGAAATGCTGGTGGCGTTGGCGATATTTGCGCTGATTTCGGTATCGGGCGTTGCGCTTTTGCAATCGGCCAGCGCGACGCAGGTCGCCGTCAAGGAGAGGCTGGCGGAACTGGGCGGAGACGCGCGCATGGTTGCCTTGCTGGAGGCTGACCTTGCGCAGGCTATCGCGCGTCCCGTGCGCTCACCAACAGCTGGCGAAAGCCCGGCATTTGCAGCCAGCGGCGGCGAAGTATCGGGGCAGCTATTCGCCTTTACCCGAACCGGCTGGTCGAACCTAGACAATGCGCCGCGCGGTGAGGTGCAGCGTGTGGCCTGGGCGCTCGATCAAGGTGCGCTCAAACGAACCGGTTGGACCGGTGCTGACGGCGGCACACCAAGCGACGCGGTGCTGCTGACCGATGTTGTTGCGGCGGTAGCGCAATTTCGCGCAGCCGACGGCAGTTGGCGCAGCGATTGGGATGCAACTGACCCGGACGCCATGCCGCGCGCGGTCGAGTTGGTCGTGACGCAACAGGGCGGTCCGGCGGTTCGGATGCTTTTCATGGTCGGCGCGGCGCAACCGCCCAAAGCGACCCCGAACACGGACGGCAACGACGATGCGTGAAATTCCGCCATCCGAAAAGGGCGCAGCCCTGCTGTCGATCCTGCTGCTTGTCGCCATATTGTCGGTGATCGCAGCAACGACGCTTGACCGGGTGATCATTGCAACCAAGCTGGCGGGAAACAGCCAGTCGATTAGGCAGGCGCGCTGGCTCGCATCGTCAGCGGGGGACATTGCCCTTGCGCGCATCGCCGATCTGCGCGCGGCGGACAGCAACCAGACATTGGCGGGCGGCTGGATGGGCCAGACGCGCAATTTCCAGCTGCCAGGCGGGACGGTCAGCGCAACACTCAACGATGGCGGCAATTGCTTCAATTTGAACAGCCTGGTGCAGGATAATGATGGCAAACTGACTGCCAATCCCGTCGCAAGGGAGCAGCTTCTCTCTCTGTTGGCGGCGCTTTCGGTGCCCGAATATCAGGCGCAACCCTTGGCCGCCGCTGCGACCGATTGGGCCGATAGCGACGCAACCGCGCTGCCGGGTGGAAATGAGGGCAGCGGTGCTTCTCCCGTCGCAAACCGGCTGTTCGTGCACAAAAGCGAGCTGCGCGGGATAGGTGGCGTCAGCCCCGAACTCTATGCACGGCTCGCGCCTTTCGTCTGTGCCTTGCCCGAGGCAGTCCTCTCTCCGGTCAATGTCAACACATTGCTGCCCGAACAGGCACCCTTGCTTGCCATGCTCTATCCGCCCCGTGCCATGCCTCTGACAGAGGCTCGGTCTCTTCTCGCCAGGCGGCCATCGGGCGGCTATGGCAGCCTCGTCAGATTCTGGGACGCGATGGGCGCAGGGCGGGCAAGGCCGGCGCAGGTGGTCCAGGATCAGGTCAAACTGGTCAGCAACTGGTTCATGCTCGATCTGGTTATCGAGAGCGGGGAAAGTGCATTGCGGGAAAGGGCGTTGATTGCAGCCGACAGCGGCACGCCGCGCATTGTCTGGCGAAGCTGGGGGGAGGGGGCATGACGCTGCCTGAAGTCCTGCTGCTATGCCTGCCCGGCGAGCAGGCAACCGACGCTACGGCCTGTGCCGTTAGCGAAGGCGCGATAAGTTGGAGCGGCCGTGAGAGCGATCTTGCCGACCGTTTCGATGCCGACGCGCTGGCGGTCATGCCTGTAATCCTGATCGTACCTGCATCGCGCGCGACATTTCGCCGGGTGGCGGCAAGGGGGCTTGAACCCAAGCAGGAGCTGGCCGTCGCACGGATATCGGCGGCGGAAGATGCGATCGGAACGGTGCGCGCTGCCGCTTCGTTCGATGCCGACGGCCGGGTTGCGCTGGCGACCGTCGATCAGGATTGGCTGAAGGCCGAGATCGACCGGCTGATCAACGCAGGCTTCAATGTCATTGCAGCGGTGCCGGCAGGTGCCTTGCTCCAGCCTCCGGCCAGCACGCTTTGGCGTGGCGAACTGGCGGGGGAACGCATATTGTTCGGCGCGGACCTCGCTTGTGTCGAGGAACCCGAGCTGGCGAAGCTTCTATTCGGCGCGCTGGTGATCACCGATGTCGGCGCGGACCAGGTGGAGCAGGCACTCGTCGCAACTAGCCAGACGCGGACGCCCGATTTCATGGATGGCTGGCGTTTCCGAGCCACTTCCAAGCCACTGTTTGACAATGACAGCCGTATATGGGCCAAGCGTTTGGCCTTGCTGGCGCTGTTTTTGCTGTTCGCGGCTGTAGTGGCGCATTGGATCCGCCTAGAATGGGCAATTTCGCGCGAGAATAATCGGGCGCTTGCCGCAGCGCAGCAGATCGATCCTGCAATAGCCGATATCGCTGGCGCCGAGGCGGCGGTGGACGCTGCGCTTGCCCGCAAGGGGATACAGCGAGGCCAGCCCTCCATGCTTGTCGCCATTGTTTGGCAGGCGGTCCGCGCGAACGAGAATGTGGCGCTGACAAATGTCGCTTTGCAGGCTGGTGGCTTGCTCAACGCGACACTGGCCGCCCCCGATGCTGCGAGTGCCAATGCCGCGCTGATCGCGATCCAGAAATCGGGCTACCGGATCACCGCCAAGCCGCGTCAGGATCAGAGCGGCATGACATTGGTCGATCTGACGGTGAGGGCACCATGATCGCAAAGATGAAATCATGGTATTCAGCCCTGTCGGGGCGTGAACAGTGGCTGATCGGGATTGCCGGTGGATTGGTCGCGCTGCTCATCCTGATCTATGGCATCGCTATACCCGCATACCGCGCCATCGGCGCGGCCGAGACGGAATTGGCGCAGGCCACCGAGAGGCGCGGAAGACTGGAGGCGCTTGCTGCCATAGCAAAGACGGCACCCAAGGGCGGTGCCATGGCTGTGGTCGCGAACAACCAAAGCATCGAAAGCATCATTTCGCAGGGCGCTGTTGCTGCGGGTTTTGAGGTCAGCGATGGCGCAGCTGCAGGCAATGACGAATTCGCCTTCCGTCTCGCCAGCGCAAAGGCCGGGCCTCTGCTTGCCTGGCTGACGGGGCTGGAGGCACAGGGTATCAGCGTCACCGAGATCCGGCTGCAAGCCGGAGAAGGCGGTTTTGTCGCTGCCGATGTGCGCGTGCGGAGATGGCCATGAAGCGGCTCGTGCGACCGGCAACGATTGCGGCCTTTTGCCTCGTCGCGATGTTCAGCCTTTTGCTACTGATGCCGCTCGGTACCGCAGCCTCCGCAGTCGGGCTATCAGCGCGGCATTCGCAGGGAACAATATTGAGCGGTGCGCTCCGCGATGTCCATGCCGGATCGTTGCGGCTAGGCGATATCAACGCAAAGCTGAAAATACTGCCGCTGTTCATGGGCCGCCTGGCTTTTGCCGTCCATCGCGGCGATGCCCCGCACGCTCCGGGTGTGTCAGGCACCATCGGGTCAGGCTGGGGCGGTGGCTTTGCCGACACGCTGACCGCCACTATTGCAGCGGACAATCTGCTTGAGGGCGTCGAGGGCAGCGAGGTTCGGTTGGAGGCGCTGTCCTTTGCCTTCGTCAACAGGCGCTGCGCTAGTGCTTCGGGTGTGGTCAGGCTTTCGCTCGACGATACGGCATTAGGCTCGGTCATTCGCGGCGGACTGATGGGCAATGCCCGCTGCAGCAATGGCGACCTGCTGCTGCCGTTGTTGAGCGCATCGGCGATGGAAAAGGCGACAATCCGGATCAAGGCAGATGGACGCTATGAAGCGATCCTGACCGTGAACGAGCCATCTCCCGATATTGCCGCAGCGCTTGGATTGGCAGGCTTCCGGCCCGTTGCGGGTGGATATCGGGTGGTACGCAAAGGGACCATCGGTTGACCTTGACGCTGCCGGCGGTGGAGCAATTGCCGACATGGTTCATGGCCGCAAGCCTTGCGCTGCTGGGTGCGATCTGGGGCAGTTTTGCCAGCGCGCTTTGCCACCGCTGGCCGCTCGGCGAAAGTATAATTGGCGGACGTTCGCGCTGCGACAGCTGCGGCAAGGCGCTCCGCCCGCATGAGCTGGTGCCGATCCTGTCTTTTTTGGTCCAGCGCGGAAAATGCCGGATATGCGGCGCGACCATAGCCCCGGATATTCTGCTGTTCGAATTGGGATGCGCGCTTGTCGGCCTTGTTTGCGCCCTACTATTTGCGCCGTTGGCGGCGTTTGGCATGGCCATGTTTTGCTGGCTGCTCCTGCCGCTGGTCCTGCTCGACTGGCGGCACAATTGGCTTCCCGACGCGTTGATAATCGTGCTCGCACTGGCAGCGCTATTGGTAACCCCGATTTCGCATTGGATTCCGCAGTTGTCGGACCGGATCCTCGGCGGCATTGCCGGATTCGCGTTCCTTGAAGGGCTGCGACGCGGCTATTCGGCCTTGCGCGGGATCGACGCAATGGGCGCGGGAGACCCCAAGCTGTTCGGCGCATTGGGGCTTTGGGTGGGATGGCAAGCCTTGCCGATTTTGCTGCTCATGACCAGCATATTGGGTCTCGCCGATTTCGCACGCCGCTATCGCAGGGCGCAGCGGGCCGACCTGAAATTGCCGCTGGGCAGCTATATGGGAATGGCTGCAATCGGCTGGATGTGCTTCTCGGCCGTTTATCGACCCTTTTGAACCAGCGCGCTTCGCCTGATCCGCTGGCTGATCCCGATGCTTCCGTCGATGAGTTCGACCTCAAGCAGGATTACCGGGTCAGCGGCATCCCAATCGATGCTGATCCGCCCGAAATTCTGCGCCAGCGGGGCCTCGGCAATCCGGTTCTTATTGAGGGCAAGGAATTTCCAGACCTCGGTCAGCCCAGACGATGTCAGGTCGTAAAGCGGATAAGGCACACCATCGTCACGCCGCGAAAGCTCCGCATAATGGGTGTCGCCCGAAATGATGAACAAACCCTCGGCCTGGGTAAAATCGATCACATCCATCAACCGCTGATAATCGGCCTGATAATTGCACCATGCCTCATATCCCGGCGCATCGGCCAATACCTGTGTCGATGAGGCAAGGATGCGGATGTCCGCCGGCTGGCGCAGTTCGTTTTCCAGCCAGTCCCATTGCGCTTCGCCCAGCATGGTCGCCAGCGGGTCGGCATTGACGAGATAATTGCCCTTGCCCTCAGGCTCGACACTGAGCCCCAATAGCGGCGAGCGGAATGTGCGGTTGTCGGGCAGGATCACCTGCACGCGTTTTCCGGGCGGACCGTAATAATAGGCGCCATAAATGCCGCTGTGGCTGCGGCGCGGGTGGTTAGCGGGTACTTGCCAGAAATCGAAAAATTCCTGCGCTGACTCCGCCTTTTTCGGATATTCGAAGCCGCCATCGTTGACGCCATAATCATGGTCGTCCCACGTCGCGATCACCGGCGTTTTGCTGCGCAGTTTCTGGAAACCGGGCTTGGCGGCGAGCTTTGCATATTTGGCGCGCATCACCGCCATATCCTCGGTATCGCCATAGATATTGTCGCCGAGGAAGATGAACAGGTCGGGGCCGAACCGGTCGACATTATCCCAGATCGGCTGTTCCTTGTCCTGATGACAGCAGGAGCCAAAGGCTATCCGCGTCAAAGGCTTTTCGCCCGCCGTTTTCGGTTTGGCGGCGAATGCAGGCAAGAGGGGAAGAGTGGCCGTTGCTGCCACTCCCCCCAAAACCAGGCGGCGGTCGACGCCCTTTGTCATCAGAAGCCTACCTTTACCGTTGCAAAAAACTGCTGCGGCGCACCCGCGAGCAAGGTCTGGTTATCGCCGCTATTGCCGAAACCGTTGGAGCCAATGGTGGCAACATAATTCTTGTCGAGCAGGTTGGTCGCATTCAGCTGGATTTCCACCGGCAGTCGCAGGCCTGCGTCGAAGCGATAACCAAGCGTTGCATCGACGAGCACGCGGCCGGGCACCGAACGGTCGTTCAGATAATTGAAAAAGCGCTTGCTCATATAATTGGCGCCGATCCGTCCGAACAGGCTGTCGCTGTCATAGGCGATCTCGCCACGCAGCAGATGTTTGGGCGTATCGACGACATCTTTCCCCTTGGTCAAAACAATGCCGGTTGGTGTGATCACATTGTCGCGATAGCTGGCATCGGTGTAGCTGTATGACCCGAACAAGGTCAGACCGCCGCCAAGCCGGAAATCGCCCGCCGCCTCAAAGCCGATCGAGCGGACCGAGCCGACATTCTGCAGGATCGCCGGGTTTCCGACGATACCGGCGCCCGTTTGCACGCCGAGCAGGCGGTTGCGGAAATTGACATAATAAACGCCGATCACGCCATTGAAGACCGGATCGTTATAGCGTGCGCCAAGTTCATAGGTGTCCGACTCTTCGGGCTTAAGCCCACGGGCGCGCAGGGCGTTGAACCCCGCCTGTGTCGTCGAGAACGGCCCGCTGGTGGCGGACGAGACGAAGGCGCGGGTCACTTGCGTAAAGCCGCCGAAAATCTCGGCCTTGTCAGTTACACGATAGGCTGCGCCGACATGCGGCTGGAACCAGTCCTGCGATTTGATCTTGCCTGCTGCCAGCGCACCCTGCACGCGCGGGTCAGCCTCATTGTTGACCTGAAATCCTTTCCAGCCGACATTGACCGTCAGATCGCCAAAGGTCATTTTGTCCTGCACATAATATTGCAGTGTGTCGGTGTTGAAATCGAACAGCCATTGCGTGAAGAACGGGTTGCGCTGAAACTCGGTGTGGTCGCGGCCCGGGTTGGTCAGGCTCTCATAAGCGTAAAAGCGGCGCGCCTGCGTGAAATCATTATGCTCATACCAGCCGCCGACGGTGATTTCATGATCGCCGACGACAGCGTTCAGCGAACCGAACACACCGCCGCGCTGGATATCATATTCGGTGGTCCGCACCGACATTGGCACACCATTGGGGCTGGGGACATAGGGTGTGCCCCATGTGCCCTGGCCGGTATTGTCGTGATAATAGGCCTTGATCTTGAAGGTTGTATTATCATCCAGCGGCACGGTCAGGCCATAGCCGGCCAGCGTATCCTTGCGCAGGCCCGACGCGTCATAATAGCTGTCATCGAGATTGTTGATCGGTGCTACAAATATGCCGCGCGCGGCATTGATGGCCTTTGCATAGTCGGGGAAATAATTGTCATGATCATAGCCAAGGCGATTGATCATCTCCAATGACAGGTCCTGATAATCCTGCTCGGCGCGATCCGAATAGCTGAAATAGGCGTCGAATTCCGCAGCACCAACCGGGATAATGGCTTTGGCATTGATCTGCCAGTTGCGCTGGTCGCCGCCACCCTTCCATTTTTCGGCATTATGATAGACGCCGGATACAAAGCCGCGAACGCCGCCCGCTTCGCCGAAATTCAGCCGGGCAAAGCCGCGTATGGTGTTTTCCGAACCATAGGTCAGATTGGCATCAAGTCCCACGCCATCATCGGGATCAGCGGAAAAGAATTCCAGCGTTCCGCCCAGATTGTTGGTCGCTTGCGTGCCGATCGAGCCTGACCCTTGCGAGACGCGGGTGATCCCGATATTCTCGGAAATGATTGCACGGCCAATGTGCAGACCATTATTGTTGCCATAAGTGGAATCACCCAGCGGGATGCCATCCAGCGTGTAGCCAAGCTGGTTCTGGTTGAACCCGCGGATCGAAACGCGGCTCGACCATTCATAGGTGCCAAACGGGTCGGCTGACTGGAAATTGACGCTCGGCAGTTTCTCGATGGCTTTCAACGGGCTGGTGCCAGGCGCTAGGATGGCAAGATCTTCGTTGCTCAATTCCTGCACCTGACGGGTCTCGCCTTGACCGAACACGATGATTTCATCGTCGGCCAAAGCCTCTTCGCTGTCGGGAGCGGCTTGGGCCATGACGGGGGCGGCGCACAGGGCAGCCGTGGAAAGCAGAAAAATATGGGAGAGTCGCATGATTGTTGCCTCGCTAACTTATGTTGCGAGCCGGCCCTTAGGATAGCTCCTTGGCGTTTTTGCGAAGCTTGGATGACGGTAATGATGCAGTCAGACGGCAGCTTTGTGACATCGATTGCAATCGGGATTGCCAATCCCTTAGCGCGCCTTGGCCAGCTTGTGCTCGATCCCCGTCCATAAGGCGTCGAACGCCGCCGCAGCTGGGGAGGAAGGCGCAAAAGTCGCCACCGGGGCGCGGTGCAGTGCCACTTGTTCGATGCTGCTGGCCATCGGAATGATTGGCCATGCGGGGTTGGCCTCGCATGCGTCGCGGTGCAATTTGCGACGCTTGTCGATCATCGAAAATACCGGCAGTACCGGGCCATGCCCCTTGCAATGCCGGGCAAGTTCGTTTCGCACCAGATCGAGCGAGCGGCGGGCAAGCGGGGAGGGCGACAGCGGCACAATGATCACATTGGCCGCGCGCATGATTTGCCGTGCGGTTTCATTCATCGCGGGCGGGCAATCGAGGATGATGCGGTCGTAGGTTTTGCCAAGCGTCGCCGCCAGCTTTTCAAGCCGCCTTTTCTTGCCGAGATCGCCGAACAAGGCATCGAGCGATATCAGGCTGTCATCGGCAGGCAGCAGGTCAAGCCCGGGAATCTCGGTCGCGATAATCTGCTTTTCCGGACTGGCATCCTTGGTAAAGATAGTGCTCGCGCGCACCTTCTCCGGCGCTTCCTCACCCAGCAGATAGGATGCGCCGCGCTGCGGATCGAGTTCCCATAACAAGGTGCGATGCTTGCTGCGCGCTGCCGAACACCAGCACAGATTGACAGCGATTGTCGATTTGCCAACGCCGCCCTTGGGGCTGAAGATCGCGACAACTGCCATGGCCGACTGATAAATCAGACGGGCAGCTTTTTCAAACTACCGACATGTCACCCGGCGTCCCAATTTGCGACGCGTCCGGCGCCAGCGCTGGCTTGGCAGACAAAGACATCTGCGGGCAGGCCCTCTGGCGTGCGATATTGGTCGGAAATTGCCTTAACGACGGCAGCGACGCGTTCATTGGGGGCGAGCGCGATAACGCAGCCGCCAAAGCCGCCGCCTGTCATCCGCGCGCCCCCTTCGCTTTCCAGCGGCGCTGCCATGATTGCAGCGAGCTGGTCCACGGCAGGCACGGTGATTTCGAAATCGTCGCGCATCGACTGGTGCGATCCAGCCATCAGTTGCCCTATTGTGCGCAAATCGCCTTGCGCCAGTGCCTGCGCTGCCGCCTCGGTGCGGGCATTTTCGGTCACGACATGGCGGGCACGGCGATAGCTTGTGTCGTCAAGGCCCGCTTTGCCCTCTTCCAGCTGCTCAATCGAAAGATCGCGCAGCGCCGCCACACCATAATGGCGCGCAGCGGTTTCGCATTGCTGGCGACGGTCATTATATTCGCCGCCGGCATGCGCGTGGCGAACACCGCTATGCGCGATGACAATCGAAACGCCCGCGGGGATCTGCACCGCTGTACAATCCAGCGAGCGGCAGTCGATCAGCAGCGCGTGCCCTTCCTGTCCCCGCGTCGAAATCAACTGGTCCATGATGCCGCAAGCGCAGCCGACAAATTCATTTTCGGCGCGCTGGGCAATCTGCGCGAGCCGGGTCGGTTCGACAGAAATTCCGCTCAGCCCCGCCAGCGCGCTGCCCACAGCGATCTCCAGCGCCGCCGAGGAAGAAAGGCCCGATCCCAGCGGCACATCGCCTGCTATCGCCATCTGCGCACCGACAAGGGGCATTCCCTCCGCGAGCATGGCCTGCGCCATACCGCGCACATAATTGGCCCACTCGGCCTTGACCGGCTCTATTGCCTGATCGAGCGCGAAAACATCGCGATCCTCGCCGAAATCGGCAGCGATGGCGGTCACTTGCTGCCCTTCGGCAGGGCCGATTGCCACGACGGTTTCGCGGTCTATCGCAGCGGGCAGGACGAAACCGTCATTATAGTCGGTATGCTCCCCGATCAGGTTGACGCGTCCCGGCGCGCGATAGAGCAGTGTGGGTTCGCTGCCGAAATGTTTGCGATAAGCGTCGCGCGCGCGCGCTTGCGTTGCGGAAATAGTCATCAGTCTGGGTCCTTTACCGCACGCAGTCGTTCGGCGGCCTGTTCGGGGGTCAAATCGCGCTGCGCCTCTGTCATCATTTCATAGCCGACCATGAACTTGCGCACGCTGGCCGAGCGCAGCAGCGGCGGATAGAAATGCGCGTGAAGCTGCCACCCTTGCGGCTCGCGGCCATCGAAAGGCGCGCCGTGCCAGCCCATTGAATAGGGAAAGCTGGTGTTGAACAGCCGGTCATAGGTGCGGGTCAGCGACTGGGTGATCGCCGCCAGACTGTCGCGACGGCCAGAGGTCAGTTCGGGCATACGCGCAACGGCAAAGCGCGGCAGCAACAGCGTCTCAAAAGGCCATGCCGCCCAGAAAGGCACGACGACAAGCCAGTCATCATTATGCACGACGACGCGCTCGCCAATCTCCATTTCCCGTTCCGCCACATCAAGCAGCATGGCGCGGCCATGCTTTGCAAAATAGGCGCGCTGGCGGACATCCTCGCGTTCCACCTCGTCGGGCAGATAGTTGATCGCCCAGACCTGCCCATGCGGATGCGGGTTGGAGCAACCCATCATCGCGCCCTTATTCTCGAAAATCTGCACCCAGACATGATCGCGGCCAAGCTCCTCGCTTTGCGCGCACCAGCAATCTACCACGCCGCGCATCGCCTCCACCGATAGTCGCGGCAGCGTCGCGCTATGGTCGGGCGAAAAGCAGATGACCCGGCTTGTGCCGCGCGCGGGGGCCATGTCGAACAAGGGATCGGGGTCGGCGGGCGGATCGGGTGTGTCGCCCAGCAGCGCCGGAAAATCATTTTCGAAGACATAGGCGCCCTGATAATCAGGATTGGATATGCCCCCTACGCGCGCGTTACGCGGGCAGAGATAGCAGTTCGGATCATAAGACGGCAGCACCGCATCGTCCGGCTGATCGGTTTGCCCGAGCCAGGGCCGCTTGGCGCGATGCGGCGACACCAGCACATGGCGGCCCGACAGGGGGTCGGCGCGGCGATGCGGATGGTCGACCGGGTCAAATGCGGATGAAGCTGTCAATCTGGACTCACCGGCTACAGGATTGAGGAAATGCTGGGCCCGTCCATAGCAGAGCAGACGAAGCAGCCAACCGGCGAAACCGGTAGGGCATACGAATTATCTGATAAATAGGAAAATGAAAATGGTAGACGCTGAGGGGTTCGAACCCACGACCCGCTGATTAAGAGTCAGCTGCTCTACCAACTGAGCTAAGCGTCCCCATTTTCGCGGCGCGGTGGCAAAGTCCTGCGCGCCGTTTGGAGCGGGGCCTTTGGCGGGATTCGGCTATTTTGTCAAGCGCGGCGTTGGCGGCTTCAGCCGAATTGCCCGCGTCGCGATCCCGGGTGTCGTTCAATCGACATGATGATGCCGATACAGATCATCATGGTCAGCATAGATGACCCGCCATGGCTGATGAACGGCAGCGGCAGGCCCGCGACAGGCGCCAGCCCGACCACCATCATCAGGTTGATCATGATATAGAAGAAAATTGTCATGGTCAGCCCGCCTGCGACCAGCTTGCCATAGCGGCTGCGGCACTCGCTCGCGACGCGCCAGCCCCAGCGCATCAGCAGATAATAGAGGAAGAGGATGACCAGTCCGCCCACCAGTCCCCATTCCTCCGCCATGGTGGCGAAGATGAAATCGGTATGGCCCTCGGGCAGGTAATCGAGGTGGCTTTGCGTGCCATTGCCAAACCCCTTGCCGAAAATCCCACCCGATCCGATGGCGATCTTTGACTGGGTGATATGATAGCCCGCGCCCAGCGGATCATTTTCGGGGTTTAGGAAGATCAGCACACGGTCCTGTTGATAGGGTCGCAGGCCGAAAAAATAGACGATGGGTGCGAGCACCGCGAGCAAGGCCCCGCCTGCCCAGAAATAGATAATGGGCAAACCTGCGAGGAAACCGACCACAAGCACGTAGAAAATATAGGCGAGCGCTGCGTCGAAATCGGGCTGGATAATCACCAAAATGCAGGGCAGGGCAAGCAGCGCCGCAATCGGCCAGATCGCGTCAAAACTGTTGATCTTGATCGGGGGAAGTCGGTCGAACAACCAAGCCGCAGCCAGCACGATTGCGGGCTTCATGATTTCGGACGGCTGGATCGAAATAAAGCCCAGATTGATCCAGCGCTGGCTGCCTCCTCCGGCAAAGCCGACAATTTCCACCCCGATCAGCAAAATGATGAGCACGCCATAAAGCGGGAAGGTGATCGTCTTCCAGAATTCGAGCGGCATGCGCGACATCACGATGACGGCTGCCGACAGGATCAGGAAGCGGATCATATGCTGGCCCGCCCAGGGTTGGAAACTGCCGCCTGCCGCCGAATAGAGCACCGCCGTGCCGATCGACACCAGCGCGAACAGGATGAGCAACACCCGCCATGGCAGCCCCGCAATCGGGGCAGGGATAATCGAGCTCATGGTGTTGCGCCTTGGGCGGCGAGGAAGGCGGCATATTGCCGGTCCATCCTCTCCTGTATCGTGCCGCCCCAGCCAGCCTCAAGCTCTTCGAGCGCGGCCATGGCCTTTTCGCGGTCATAGAGGAATGTGAGCACGTCCTTGGCAACGGGTGCCGCCGCGCGCGCGCCGCCCATGCCATGCTCGATTACCACCGATGCGGCATAGCGAGGATTGACCGTTGGCGCGTAGCAGACGAAAAGGCCATGGTCGCGAAACTTGCGGACCCCGCCCTTGCCGCGAAAGCCGCCCTTGATTGCCTTGACCTGCGCGGTGCCTGTCTTGCCCGCCATCTTGACGTCTTCCAGCGGCAGGCGGCTGGCGACGGCTGTGCCGGCGCCGTTGACCACCATGTCCATGCCGTCGTGCACGACCTGCAGATGCTCGGCAGGATAGGGCAGAGCGCCACCCACCGCGCGCTTTTTGAGGACAATCTCCGGTTCCAGTTTCCGCCCCGATGCAATCCGCGCGGCCATCACTGCCAGCTGGAAGGGGCTGGCGATCATATAGCCCTGGCCGATGACGGCGTTCAGCGAGTCTGAACGCGTCCATTCGTCATCATATTTCTTCATTTTCCACGCGCTGTCGGGCACGGTGCCATAGCTTTGCGACGGGAAGGGGAGGGGAAAACGCTGCCCCAGCCCCAGTTCGCGCGCGACAGGCGCGATGGCGTCAAAGCCGACCCGGTTGGCCATCGCATAGAAATAGGTGTTGCAGCTTTTCATGATCGCGCTGCGCATGTCCATCGGACCATGGCGGCCAAGGCATTTGAAGACGCGGTTGCCCAGCCGGTAGCCGCCGCCACAAGATACTGTTTCTTCGGGATCGATGCCTTGACGCAGCAGTGCCAGCCCTGCCATCGGCTTCAGCGTCGATCCGGGTGGATATAGCCCCTGCAGTGTCTTGTTGCGCAGCGGGACGCGGTCATCTTCGCTCAGCATCTTCCATTCCATCCGGCCAATGCCTTCGGAAAAGCTGTTGGGATCGAAACAGGGCATCGACACCATGGCGAGGATGTCGCCGGTCAGGCAGTCGATGACCACTACCGATCCCGATTCAATGCCCATGCGGCGCGCGGCATAATTGTGGAGGTCGATGTCGATAGTCAGCTGCACCGGTTTTCCGGGCGTATCGGTACGGGTCGATAATTCGCGGACAATCTTGCCGCGCGCGGTTACCTCGGTACGCTTTGCTCCGGGCTTGCCGCGAAGCTGCAGTTCGAATGCCTTTTCCAGCGCATCCTTGCCGACCTTGAACCCCGGCGTAATGAGCAACGGGTCCTTATGCTCCTTATATTCCTCGGCAGAAACGATGCCGACATAGCCAAGCAGATGGCCGACTGCGGCGCCGCTGGGGTAGTAGCGCGAAAAGCCCTGCCGGGGGCTGACGCCGGGAAGGTCGGGCAGCCGCACACTGACCCGCGCGAAACTTTCATAATCGAGACCTGACGCAACCTCGACCGGCTGGAACCCCTGCACTTCGCGGATGTCGCGGGTGATGCGATCAATATCGTCCTGGTTCAGCGACAACAGGTTGGCAAGCGTCTTGACTGTCGCTTCCTTGTCCACCAGCCGGTCGGGGATGATGTCGACGCGGAAATCGGCGCGATTGGTCGCAATCGGTTTTCCAAAACGGTCGATAAACCAACCCCGGCGCGGCGGAATGAGCGTCAGGTTAATACGGTTGCTTTCCGACAACAGCTTGTACCGCTCATTTTCGAACACAGCGATATAGCCCATGCGCGCCGCCACCACCGTGCCGATCAGCGCTTGCACCCCGCCGATGAGGGCAGTGCGCCTGCTGAAGCTCAGCTCCAGCTGGCCGGAGGTAGGCGCGCGGTCGCCGGTGAGCCGTCCAAGCAGGCTTTCGCTCATGTCGCCAGCCGCCAGCGGTCGAGCCGCGCGCACAGCCGGATAACCAGCGGAAAGAGCAGGATGGAAAGCAATATTTGCGGCACGATGACATGCGCCTCCGGCGCGCGATGAGCAAGGCCTGCGATCGCCAGCCCGCCCATTAGCGCAAGGATAATTGCGATAGCGGCCAGAAACCAGTCCTGCCAATGATCGCGCCAGACCGCGCGCGCATCCACCAGTTCAATGGCGAGCATGGTCAGCGACCAGATCAGCCCTGCGCTGCCAAAGGGTTGCCCGCTCCAGAGATCGTCGAACAGACCAAGCGGCAAACCGATCCACACCGGCCAGATTCCGGGCCGCATCAACCGCCACGACAGCAGCATCAGATAGCCAAGCGGCGGCAGCAACGGTGCATCGGTAAAGAGCGGCAACGCGGTCACCATCGACCCTGCCATCACCGACATGATCGGCACCAGCAGGATTTTCGTCGGCGACGGATGCCGTTCTATCCGGCTTTCATATTCCCGGCTCGGTCCGAGCAGCTGGCGACCGGTGGCAAGGATTTGCTTCTTCATTCGTCACCCGCAGCCGCCGGGCTTTCCTGCAATGCCTTGTCGAGCGCTTTCTTTGCGGTTTCCTGATAGGGCTGCATGACCAGGACATAGGGACTGTTGCCCGGACTTGCCAGCGGCTGCGCCATCGCGCCATCGCTGGTTTTGCGGATCACCCGCGCATAGGGCACGTCAGGCGGATATAGGCCGCCATTGCCCGAGGTGGCAATGATATCGCCCTTTTTGAAAGGGTTGACGCCAAGATCGACGGGCCGGACCATGACGAGACCATTGCCCATGCCGCTTGCCAGCGCGGGCTGTCCATCGGGCAGGCGTATGACCGGGATGACATTTTCAGCATCGGAAATCAGCAGCACCTTGGCGGTGTTCGGGCCCGCCTCGATGATCCTTCCGATCAGGCCATTGGGGCCGCGTACCGGTTGCCCCGGTGCAACGCCCTGGTTACTGCCAATCGACAAAGTCGCGATGCGGCGGCTGCTTGTCGCAGTGCTGCTGATCAACCGGCCAGTCGCGATGACGTTAGTCTCTTCGCTTTCGACAAGGTCCAGCAATCCTCGCAGTCGTCGGTTTTCCAACCGCAAGGCATCAGCCTCGACCAGCTTGGTCCGCGCCTTTTCCATTTCCAGTGTCAGCGCACGGTTTTTCGACCCTGCGTCGAAATAGGCCGATAGGTTTGCGCCCGCCTCGGTGAAACTGCGGCGGACGGAATCGAACAGGCGCACGACGGGTGCAGTCGTCTCGCTCGCGGCATTGCGCAAGGCGGCAAAGCCCGTTGGATCGGCAACCGAGATCAGCAGCAATAGCGCGGCAAAAATCGCACCAGCAATCGCCAGCACATAGGTTGCGAACAGGCTATACTGCGCCTTGCGGGAGTAACCCGGGCGCCGGTGGACGGGCGGCGCCATCGCTGAGGACTATGCCGTCAGGAGGACGCCGCGGAACACGGGGTCTTCCATCGCGCGCCCGGTGCCGATGGCAACGCAGGTCAGCGGGTCTTCTGCGACCGTAACCGGCAGGCCCGTTTCATCGCGCAGATGCTCGTCCAATCCCGCCATCAACGCACCGCCGCCGGTCAGGACAATGCCCTGGTCGACTATGTCGGCGGCAAGTTCAGGCGCGGTATTTTCCAGCGCGATGCGCACGCCTTCGACGATGGTGCCAATGGGTTCGTTCAATGCCTCGGCGATCTGGCCTTGGTTGATCGAGATTTCCTTGGGCACGCCGTTTACAAGGTCGCGGCCCTTGATGTGGATCGTTGCGCCAATGCCGTCGGCGGGTGCACGTGCGGTGCCGAAATCCTTCTTGATCCGCTCGGCGGTGGCTTCACCGATCAGCAGGTTGTGGTGGCGGCGGACATAGGAGACGATGGCTTCGTCCATCTTGTCCCCCCCGGTGCGCACCGAAGTGGTGTATGCAAGGCCGCGCAGCGAAAGCACCGCGACTTCGGTCGTGCCGCCGCCAATATCGACGACCATCGAGCCGATGGGTTCGGTGACGGGCATGTCGGCCCCGATAGCAGCTGCCATCGGCTCCTCGATCAGGAACACCGCGCTAGCGCCCGCATTCGACGCGGCGTCGCGGATCGCGCGGCGCTCGACTGAAGTCGAACCCGAAGGCACGCAGATGACAATTTCCGGCGCACGGAAAATGCTCGGCTTACCCTGTACCTTGTGGATGAAGTGCTTGATCATCTGCTCG
>ERZ1066122.385-NODE-385-length-46797-cov-13.962839_pt1 | contig 46797 bp, 49 predicted proteins | sample MGYA00382769_ERZ1066122 | MGnify/ENA primary metagenome ERZ1066122 (study PRJEB33369, sample SAMEA5778352) | biofilm metagenome | biome: Industrial cooling water; feature: Water cooling tower basin; material: Biofilm | place: United Arab Emirates | collected... | reverse complement strand
TGTGGCTTTCCCGCGAGGTGGTCTTCATGGCCTGGGCGGGCCCACCTTAGGCCCCTGAGTTTCGCCGTCAGGTGGTCGGGCTTGTTCGTGCGGGGCGCGACGCCGACGACCTGGCCCGCGAGGTCGAGCCTTCCGCGCAGGCGATCCGCCATGGGATCGCTCGGGCCGACCGCGACGGGGGCGGCCGTGAGGCGAGGAGCGAGGTCCCGACGGCGGCTGACGGCGGCCGACGGCGGCCGAGCGCGAGGAGCTCGCCCGTCCGCGCCGTGGGGTCCGCCAAGCGCGGCTGGAGCGCGACATCCTCTCTCGCGCGGCGGCTCGGGTCTCGCGCGGGAGACCGGCCCAGGGACGGGCGCGGCGCCGTCGGGGCCTTCCGGTTCGTGAGCGCGAACCAGGCCTTGCTCTCGATGTCCACGATGGCCCGCGGGCTTGGCGTCTCGGGGTCGGGCTGCCAGGCTTGGCGCCGGCGCGAGCCGTCTGCCCGCGTCAAGGCGGATGCCGCGCCGCTCAGGTGGAGCCGCACGATCCATCTCGGGTCTGGCGAGGCCCACGGCGCGGTAGCGTCCATGCCGCGCTGGCCGCGCGGGGTGCCCGGCACGGGCGCGAGCGCATCGCCCGGCTGATGCGCGAGGCGGGGCGGGTCGGAGCGAGCCCTCGGCGACAGGCCGTCACGACCACGCGCAGGGACAGGCAGGCCCGACCTGCCCCAGACCTCGTGGACCGCGACTTCGCAGCCGAGGCACCAAGCCAGCTCCGGGTCGCGGACGTCACCTTCGTGCCGACGGCCGCGGGCTTCTTGTACTTGGCGGTCGTGCTCGACGCCTGGAGCCGCAAGGTCGTGGGCCGGTCCATGGCCAACCTGCCTCGCGCGCCGAGCCGGTGCTGGAGGCGATCGAGGCGGCCGTGGCGCGGCGCCCGCCCGCGCGAGGCGATCCCCCACCCGGATCGGGGATCGCCAGGCGCGTCCGTGGCCCTCGGCCTGCGGCGCAAGGGGGAGGCGGGAGCCGGACGGCCTGCTCCCCTCGATGGGCCCGGTCGGCGAGGCCCGCCACAGCGCCGGCGTCGCGAGGGCGTCTTGGCCACCCTCGGATGCGAGCCCCCGGATCGCAGGCGCTTCGCCTCGCAGGCCGAGGCCCGCATGGCCGTCCTCGGCTTCGTCGAAAGCCTCCACGACCCCCTGCGGCTCCACTCCACCCTCCGCTAGCGATCCCCCATCCGCCCTGACCATGAGAGGCTCTCAACCCCATGGCCCCCAAGCACCCCACCCCTCCACGAGAACAGCTCAACTCCAGGTGGCGAGGTCGCCCGCGCGCAGCCCGTCCATGAGGCGGGCGTGGTCGTCCTCGATCTGCGCGATGCGGGCCTCGGGATACGAGGCCTCGAAGAGGGCGCGCAGCTCGGGCATGACCATGACCGCGAAGCTCTGGAGGCAGCCCACCGCGAGGGGCCGGCGACGGCGCCCGGGACCTCGGCGGCGAGCGAGCGCAGCGCGCCCGCGCCGCGCAAGGCGTCGCGCGCAGCCTCCACCATGCGCCACCCGGCCAGCGTCGGCGCGAGGCCCTGGGCGTGGCGGCGCACGGAGACCTGGACGCCGAGCGCCGCCTCGAGCGCCGCCATGGCCGCCGAAACCGAGGGCGCGGACACGGCCAGCCTCCGCGCCGCCGCCGCCACCGAGCCCGCCTCGCCGACCGCGACGAGGTATTCGAGTTGGCGCAGCGTGCAGCGGATCACGGTCCGGCCTTCATGGGTCGCCGGGGACGCCGAAGGACGGGGCGGACGCCGGGTCGAGCGCGCGGCGCACGTAGTCCTCGGCCTGGGGGCCGTAGGCGGCCCGGGCGGCCGCCACCCCGGCCACGGGATCGTCGGACCAGTCCATGCGCAGGTCGGCGAAGGGCCAGGGCTGGTCGCGCACCACGAGCAGCCCCGCCGAGCGCACCGGCCCCGCCTCGCCCCCCGCCGCGAGCCCCGCGACGAGCGCGGCGACGAGGCGGTCGCCCAGGGCGCCCTCCGTGCCCTCGAAGGCCCTCAGCATCGCCCCCGGCAGGCCGGCATGGGCCAGGAGGTTGCCGGCGGCGGCGGCGTGCTCGCCCAGGGCCTCGGCCGTGACGCCGAGGCCGCGCGCGCCCGTGTGGATCGCGGGCGGGCCGTCACGGCCCAGCGCCATGACCTGCCGGAAGGCCATGTGCGGCCCCTCGCGCAACGCCGCCACCACGAGGCCGGTGGAGACGTAATGGACCCCGGGGAGCATCTCGCCCACGACGCGGTAGACCGCCTCGCGGTGGCGCACGTCGGTTAGGTAGATCACGAGCTTGCACAGGTGCGAAGGGTCCGCGCCGGCCTCTTCGAGAAGCTGGAGGATGTTCTCCATGACCTTGCGGGCCTGCTCGGCGGGGTCGTGGCTGGCGATGTCGCGCCCCGTGTCGAGGTCCTGCGGGCACTGGCCGCGCAGGAACACCGTGGCGCCCCGCGCCACCACCGCGTGGGCGAGGTCGTTGCCGAGCCGCTGCTCGGGGTAGGTGTCGCGCGTGTTGAAGGGCCGGATGCGCCTGTGCGCCATGGTCACTCCCCCGCCAGGGCCACGGGCGCCCCCCGCGCCGTCCGGCGCGCCGCGATGTGGTCTGCGAGGCGCGCGGCGTCCTTCCAGGCCCCCCAGATGAAGGCCGAGCCCCGGCAGGACAGCCAGGGCAGCCCCAGGAAGTAGAGCCCCGGCACCTCGGCCACGCCCTTGCGGTGCAGGGGCCCTCCCCGGGCGTCGAAGGCCGGGACCTTGAGCCAGCCGAAGTCGAGCCGGTAGCCCGTGGCCCAGACGATCGCGCCCACGCCCTCGGCGGCGAGGTCGAGCGACAGGATCGGGTCGAGGAGGCACCCGGGGCCGGGGAGCATCGCCCGCGCCTCGGGCTCCCGCGGCAGGTCGAGGCCGTGCGCGCGGGCGTGGGCATCCGCCTGGTCCAGCACGGCGAGGTGGTTGGCGTCGCCGCGCGCGAGGTTGCGCTGAAGGTCGGCCGCCACGGCGAGGCGCCCCTCCGCAAAGCCCTCCGCGCGCCCCAGGATCGTCACCCCCTGCGCGGCGAGCCTGCGGAAGTCCATGGTGCGGCCGCCGTTGGCCCCGCTCACCGCGATGGTCGCGTGCTCGCGGTCGGGCGTGGGCGCGGTGGCGTCCCAGTGTCCCAGGACGCCGAGCCGCCAGGTGAAGTCGCGGCCCCGGTAGCGGCGCGGCGGCCGGTCGTGCGGCCCCACCGACAGGAACACGCGCCGCCCGGACTCCGCCAGCTCCTCGGCGATCTGGGCGCCCGACGACCCCGCGCCCACCACCAGCACCGCGCCGGGAGGGCGGTGGACGGGGCTGTGGTAGGCGCTCGAGTGCATCTGGGCCGCCCTCGCCTCCTCAGGCACCAGCGCCGGGACCACCGGGCGCTGGAACGGGGGGGTGGCGGCCACGAGGCTTCCGGCTTCGATCATGCCCTCCGAGGTCTAGACCCGGAAGCGGTCGCCGACCTTGCGCGCCTCCTGCACCTCCACGCCGCAGCGCACGGGCGCGGCGACCGAGGCCGCGAAGTCCTCGAAGTAGCGCACGATGCGGTGGCGGGGGGCGAAGGCATCGTCGGGGATGTCCCCGAAGGCCGCCACGGGGAAGCGATCGTGCCAGGCCGGCCCGTTGGCCACCAGCGACTCCCAGCGCTCCGAGCGCCACCGCTCGGCGATGCGGTGGCGCTCGACTACCAGAACGGGTGGCGCAGGCCGTGGCGCCTGAGGTGGCCGCTCATGGCGAGGCCGGCCTGGCCCGCCCCCACGGTGAGGGTCTCGACGCGCTCGACCGGGCAGGGCGTCCTGGGCCGGGTGGGCTCGGGCATGGTGGCCTCCTGATGCCGGCCCGGGCCAGGTGGCGGCGGCCACGCCCGGGGACGACGCCACCTGGCCCGGGCCTGAGCAAAGGTTGAAAGCAAGGTTGACCGCAGCATTGATGAGGCAGGGCCTACGCCGCCGTAACGCCCGTTTCGGTGGGCATGTGCCGCGCCGCTTGCGCCCCGCCTGACCCTTGTGCACGCTGTGTCGACGCAAGGGCGGAGGGGATGGGCAGGCAAGGTCCGGACTCGGGGAAGGGCCACAAGCGCGGGTCGGGTGCCCTGGTGGTCTACGCCACGCTGCGCGACGAGATCCTCGACCTCGCCATCGCGCCGGGCGCCGTGATCGACGAGGTGGGCCTGGCCGAGCGCTTCGCGCTTTCGCGCACGCCGGTGCGCGAGGCCCTCGTCCGGCTGGCGGGGGACGGGCTGGTGACGACCCTGCCCAACCGCTCGACGGTGGTGTCGGCCATTGACCTCCTCAACCTCCACCCCTTCTTCGAGGCGCTCACGCTCATGTACCGGGCGACCACGCGCCTGGCCGCGCGGGAGCGGCGCCCCGGCGACCTCAAGACCATCCGCGAGCGCCAGGCCGCCTTCGCGCGGGCGGTGGCCGCGCAGGACGCGCTGGCCATGATCGCCACCAACCGCGACTTCCATGCGGCCATCGCCGAGGCCGGCCGCAACCCCTACTACACGGCCCTCTTCTGCCGCCTGCTCGACGAGGGGCGCCGCCTCCTGCGGCTCTACTACTCGTCCTACGACGACCGCCTGCCCCAACGCTTCGTGGACGAGCACGAGCGCATCATCGAGGCCGTGGAGGCCGGCGACCTGGAGGAGGCGGACCGCCTGGCGCGGCTCCACGCCGACCAGATCATGCAGACGATCCAGAGCATGTTCGCCGGCGACCACCGCCAGGCCATGCCGCTCTGAGCACGCCCCGGCCAAGCTGGGCGCCCGCGCCGCGCCTTGCCAACTTGTCGACACGCATAATACAAGAAGACCGGGCCCTGCCCCAGCCATCGGAGGACGTCAGCTTGGACCCCAGCATCTTCTTCGGCGTCGTGCCCGCGCTCATGACGCCCTGCGACGCCGACGGGCGGCCCGACCTCGACGCGCTCGCGCGGCGCGGGCGCCAACTGGTCGAGGCCGGGATGTCGGCCGTGGTCTACTGCGGCTCCATGGGCGACTGGCCGCTCCTCGACGACGCCACCCGGCGGCGCGGCGTGGAGGCGCTGGTCGGGGCGGGGGTGCCCGTGGTGGTGGGCACGGGCGCGGTCAGCACGGCCGCCGCCGCGGCGCTCGCCCGTCACGCCGAGGAGGTCGGGGCGCAGGGCCTCATGGTGATCCCGCGCCTCCTGTCGCGCGGCCCGTCCGAGGCCGCGCAGCGCGCGCACTTCGCGGCCGTGCTGAGGGCCGCGCGGACGCTCCCGGCCGTCATCTACAACAGCCCCTACTACGGATTCCGCACCCGCGCGGGCCTCTTCGGCGACCTGCGGGCGCGCCACCCCAACCTCGTGGGCTTCAAGGAGTTCGGCGGCCCCGACGACATGCGCTACGCCGGCGAGGCCATCACCAGCGCGGGCGACGGCGCGGCGCTCATCGTCGGCGTCGACACGGGCGTGGTGCACGGCTTCGTGGAATGCGGGGCCGTGGGGGCCATCACCGGGATCGGCAACGTGCTGCCGCGGGAGGTGCTCCACCTCGTCGCGCTGTGCCGCAAGGCCCAGGCCGGCGACGTGGCGGCGCGCCGCCGCGCGCGCGAGCTCGACGACGCCATGCGCGTGCTCGCCTCCTTCGACGAGGGGCCGGACCTCGTGCTCTACTACAAGCACCTGATGACGGTGCTGGGCCACGAGGAGTACCGCCACCACTTCAACCGCGACGACGCCCTGTCGGCCAGCCAGCGGGGCTACGCCGAGGCGCAGCTCGCGCTCTTCCAGGCCTGGTACGACGCCTGGTCGGCCGAGCCGGCGGCCGCCTAGGGCCCGTTAGACGACCAGTTTATTGCGGCGGCGAGGCGGAGGGAGCCCAGGAAGCCCTGGGTGGCTTTGTCGTGAGCCGGGCGGGAGGGTGCGGCGTTCCCTGAGGCGAGCCCAGAGGGTCTCGATGCGGTGGCGTCGGGCCCAAGCCAGGCGATCGTGGGGTGGGGCGCGAGGGTGAGTGGGCTGACCTGGCACGCAGGGATCGGCGCCCATGGCGCGGATGGCAGTGCACCAGGGATCCGAGGAGTAGCCGCAGTCGCAGACCACGCGGCCCTCCAGGCCCAGCCGGCTCAGCCGCTCCAGCATCCCAGGCGCTGCCTTTGCCTCGCTGGCTTGGCCCGGCAGGAGCACAAACAGCACCGCCCGTCCCCGAGCGTCGGCTGCTCTCAAGGCTTTGGCGCCAATGCCACGCCGCGAGCGCCCGAGGGCCTGGGTCACTGCCCTCCTCTTGCGCCCGCCGCCTTGTGGTGGCCCGGGGTCAAGGTGCCGTCCCTGACCACCTCGCCCCAGTCGGGCCGACCCGCATCGCGCAGCCACGCCAAGGCCCGCTCCCACACGCCCGCGCGCGACCAGCGAAATGGGCAGCCGGGCCGCGCGCCACCACGGCCCGAACGCGGCGGGCAGGGCCCGCCACTTGGCCCCGTCGCGCTGCCGCCAGATCACGCCCTCGACCACTCGCCGCTCGTCCCGCAACGGACGACCCGTGCCAGACAGGGCCGCATCCTGCGCCGCCTTCAGCCGCCCCCACTCGTCGTCGCTCAGCATCTCCATGCCACCGCTACACGGCGCCCGTCATGGGGTTCTGTCACGAACCCCAGAGCCCCGCCTCCAGCCGCCCGAGCAGAGCCTCCAGCATGGCGTCGCAGCGCGCCAGCTGCGCCTCCGTGACGAACTCGTCGGGCTTGTGGCCCTGCGCCATGCTGCCCGGCCCGCAGATCACCGTGGGCACGCCGAGGCGCTCGCTGAACAGCCCGCCCTCGGTGCCGAAGGCCACCTTGATGGTGCCGTTGGCGCCCGTGAGCGACTGCACGAAGCGCACGGCCTCGGCATCCGTGGGCGTGCCGAGGCCCGGGTAGGAAAAGAGCTCCTCGATGGCGATGGCCGCCTCCGGGAAACCGTCGCGCCGCGCCGCCGCGATCCCCTCCGCCTCCGCCCCGATCTCGCGCACCAAGGCGGGCAGGTCGTCCTCCACCACGTTCCTGACCTCGAAGTCGAGCAGGCAGCGGTTGGGCACGATGTTGAGCGCCACGCCTCCCTCGATGCGGCCCGCGTGCACCGTCGTGTAGGGCACGTCGTAGTCGGCGTCGCGCGGCCCCTCGCGCTCCAGCCGGTCCTGGAGCAGGCGCAGCCGCCCGAGCAGGTCCGCCGCGAGGTGGATGGCGTTGAGCCCCGTGGGCGCCAGCGCCGAGTGCGCCTCGCGCCCCGTGCAGGTCGCCCGCAGCGCCACCTTGCCCTTGTGCCCCGTCGCCACGGCCATCCCCGTGGGCTCGCCCACGATGCACAGCCTGGGGCGGACCGGCGCGGCGGCGAGCATCGCGATCAGCGAGGGCACGCCCAGGCAGCCCAGCTCCTCGTCGTAGCTGAGCGCGAGGTGCAGCGGCGTCCGCAAGTCCCGCCCCGCCGCCAGGAGCACGGCGCGCAGCGCGCAGGCCACGAAGCCCTTCATGTCCGCCGCCCCGCGCCCATGGAGGCGCCCCTCGCGGCGCGTCAGCGCGAAGGGCGGCACCGTCCAGGCCTGCCCGTCCACCGGCACCACGTCCGTATGACCCGACAGCATGACGCCCCCCCGGTCGCGCGGCCCCGCCGTGACGAACAGGTTGGCCTTGCCCCCCGAGGCGTCGGGGATGGGCACCGGCTCCAGCCCCGCCCCGCGCAGCAGCCTCGCCACCTCGTCGATCAGCGCCCGGTTCGGGTTGCGGCTGGTGGTGTCGAAGGCGAGGAGCCGGGCGAGGAGCGCGATGCTGTCCAAGGCGCCCTCAGCCGCCATACCGGATCCACGTGGTCTTGAGGGCCGCGTACTTGCCGAAGGAGTGCAGCGAAAGGTCGCGGCCGAAGCCCGACTGCTTCATGCCCCCGAAGGGCGTCTGGGGCGAGAGCGCGTCCACCGTGTTGACCGACACGGTGCCCACGTGCGGCGCGTCCGCCACGCGCAGCGCGCGGCCGAGGTCGTCGGTCCACACGGACGCCGCCAGCCCGTGGGGCGAGTCGTTGGCGAGCCCGATGGCCTCGTCCTCCGTGTCGAAGGGGATCACGGCCAGGACCGGCCCGACGACTTCCTCGCGCGCGAGGGAGTCGGAGGGCGCCACGTCGTCGAAGATGGTGGGCGCCACGAAGCAGCCGCGCCCGCCCACCCGCAGCCTCTCGCCCCCCGTCACGAGGCGGGCGCTCTCTCGGCAGGCCTCGATGAAGGCCATGATGCGCTTCGTCTGCCTCTCGTCCACGATGGCCCCCATGCGCGAGGCGGGGTCGAGCGGGTCGCCCGGCCGCGTGGCCTCGGCGCGGGCCCTGAGGCGCGCGACGACCTCGTCGCGGATGGCCCGCTCGACCAAGAGCCGCGAGTTGGCCGAGCACACCTGGCCTTGGTTGAAGACGATGCCGAAGGCCGCCATATCGGCCGCCCGATCCAGGTCACGGCAGTCGGCGAAGACGAGGTTGGGGCTCTTGCCGCCCGTCTCGGGCCACACGGCCTTGATGTTGGACTGGCCCGAGTCGCCGGGGCCAGTGAGGGCGACCTCGTCATGGATCTTGTCGAGGCACTCGGCGGTCCAGGCCCAGATGCCGGGCGCGCCCGGCACGTCCACGGCGATGGCGTCCGTCGCCAGCTTGCCCATGTCGAGCGAGTCGTGTCAGGCGACAGGACAAACTGGCCCCCAGGCGACATGAGGAACCGGCCCCCCCGTGATCCGAGAGGGAGGTCTGGATGACCCATGAGGTGACTGAGACGCTTCCGCGGACCGAGGGTCTGCGGAGGGACGAGATGCTGGAGCCGGACGAGGTGTCGACGGCGCTGAGGCTGAAGGCGCTCGGCTGGGGCGCGCGCCGCATCGCGGTGGAGATGGGCTGCTCGCGGACGACGGTGCGAGGCTGGCTGCGGGAGGGGGCGTGGCGCGGGCCGCACTTGCCCCTGCGGCCCAAGGCCTTGGACGGCCTGGAGGCCTGGATCGAGGCGCGGTTCCGCCGCCATGCGGGCAACGCCGACGTGGTGCGCCAGGAGCTGGCGGCCGAGAAGGACGTCGTGGTCAGCCTGCGCACGGTGGAGCGGGCGGTGGCGCACCTGCGGCGCGAGCTGCGGGCCGAGGCGCGGGCGACGGTGCGCTTCGAGGTGAGAGCGTGGTCGGCGCAGCCGATGCGATCGTCCGGTGGACGATCGCAAGCGCCGAACGCCCGCCCAGCAGCTGCAGATCGACTTCGGGCAGCGCCGGGTCGAGATCGGCGGCGTGGTGCGGCCGGTGTCGTTCTTCGTGGCGACGCTGGGCTACTCGCGCCGCATCCATGTCCGGGCCTTCGTCGGCGAGCGGCAGGAGCACTGGTTCGACGGGATGGAGAGCACGTTCGCGGCGTTTGGCGGGGTGCCCGAGGAGGTTCTGCTCGACAACGCCCGGGCGCTGATCGTGAGCCATGACGCGGCGAGCCGTGAGGTGGTGAACCCCAAGCTGCACGCCTTTGCGCGGCACTGGGGGTTCCAGGTCCGCGCCTGCGCCCCCTACCGGCCACGCACGAAGGGCAAGGACGAGCGGGGCGTGGGCTACGTGAAGCGCAACGCGGTGGCTGGCCGGCGCTTCGGGAGCTTTGCGACGCTGGAAGCGCATCTCGCGGCTTGGACGCGGGACGTGGCCGATCGGCGGGTGCATGGCACGACCGGCGAGGCGCCGATGGCGCGTTTTGTGCGCGACGAGGCCGCCAAGCTGAAGCCCCTGCAGCGCTGCGGACCGTTTCTGGCCGCACGCGAGTTGAGCCGGCGCGTCGGACCGGATTGCGCCGTCGAGCTGGACACCAATGCCTACTCGGTCCCCTGGCGGCTGATCGGCCGAGCGGGTCCGGGTTCTGGTCACGGCCGAGACGGTGCGCATCACCCATGCCGGCCTTGAGGTGGCGTCGCACCGGCGCAGCGCGGGTCGTCGCGGCCGGATCGTTGACCGCGCGCACTTCGACGGCGTGGCAGGGGCTGCCGGCCGCGTGATCCGGATCGCCGCGGCAGCGGCCGGGAACAACGAGGAAGCGCTCTTGGCGCCGATGCCCTTGCGTTCCCTCGCCGAGTACGAGGCCGCGGCTGGAGGGGCTTGGTGATGGGCGCCACGCACACGCAAGACGAGCTCGACCGGATGCTGACGCGGCTCAAGCTGACGGCGGTGCGCGACCAGCTCGACAGCCTGCTCGACGAGGCCGTGCGGGGCGAGATGACGCTGCGCGACGCCCTGGCCTTCCTCTGCGAGCGCGAGATCGTGCGGAAGGAGCGAGCCATTGTCCGCCATTGGTCCGAGGACAATGGCGAGCGCCGCGTCGACATGAGCTTCGGCTTGGCGAAGTTCCCCTTTGTGCGAGACCTTGCGGGCTTCGACTTCGCCGCCCAGCCCTCGGTCGACCGCGACCAGGTCCGCGACCTCGCCACCGGCCGCTTCATCGCCAACGGCGACGCCCTCTTGCTGCTCGGCGCGCCCGGGGTCGGCAAGACCCACCTCGCCGTGGCGCTCGGGCGGGAGGCGATCGTTGCGGGCTACACGGTGCTCTTCACCGGCGCGATGGAGCTGGTGGCGAACCTGGCCAAGGCCCATGCCGAGGGCCGGCTCGAGGAGCGCCTGACGCACTACGCCAAACCCAAGCTCCTGATCGTCGACGAGCTCGGCTACCTGCCGCTGGAGCCGGACGCCGCGCACCTGTTCTTCCAGCTCGTCTCCCGCCGCTACGAGCGCGGCGCGATGCTGGTGACCTCGAACCGCTCGGTCGGCGAGTGGGGCACGGTCTTCGGCGACCCGGTGGTGGCCACCGCCATCCTCGATCGGCTCCTCCACCACAGCCACGTCGTCACCATCCGGGGCGACAGCTACCGCCTCTGCGAAAAGCGCCGCAGCGGGCTTCTGCAGAAGCCCGCTGCGGCGCTCGAAACCACCACCGTGGCAAGTTGAAGATGGGCCAGTTCCTCACGTCGCCCCCGGGCCAGTTCCAAATGTCGCTGGACACCAAGGGCGGCCGCCCCCGGTGCGATGACCGCGCCGCCTTGGCTGGCATCATCTTTGTGCTGCGCTCCGGCATCCCCTGGGAGATGCTGCCGCGAGAGATGGGGTGCTCGGGCATGACCTGCTGGCGACGCCTACGCGACTGGCAGCAAGCAGGCGTCTGGGCCCAACTCCACCGCGTGCTTCTCGAGCGGCTCTCAGACGCTGGCCAGTTGGACTGGAGCCGCGCCTCCCTCGACAGCGCCTCGGTGGCGGCAAAAAGGGGGGCGCCGAGACCGGGCCGAACCCGACGGATCGCGGCAAACCGGGCACGAAACGCCATGTTGTGGTCGATCGGCGGGGCACACCGCTCGGCGTCCGCCTGAGCCCGGCCAATCGGCACGACAGTATGATGCTGGCACCCCCCCTGGAAGCTGTTCCTGGGGTCCGTCACCGACGTGGTCGCCCCCGCAAACGGCCCGACAAGCTCCACGCTGACAAGGCCTACGACCACCGCCGCTGTCAGGCCGAATGCCGCGCCCGCTCCGTCAAGCCGCGCATCGCCCGACGCGGGGTCGACTCGAGCCAGAGGCTCGGACAGCACCGCTGGGTGGTGGAGCGCACCTTCGCCTGGCTCAACCGACTGCGCCGCCTCATCGTCCGCTACGAACGGCGCGCCGACATCCACGAAGCCTTCGTCACCCTCGGGTGCGCCCTCGTCTGCCTCAACCAGATTTCGAGGTTCTGTGAGGCGCCCTTAGGCATGGTCGATCCTCCTGAGGTCGGCGGCCTGGGTGGAGAGCCGCCCGGGCTCGGGCTCGGGCAGGTCGGCCACGAGCAGCGCGGGCGTGTCGCCGGCCCGGGCCACGACCTCGCCGTGGGGGCCGGCGACGACCAAGCTGACATCGCAAGGGCGACCGCCAGTGGCGCAGCGCAGGGACCTGGTCCGGTTCTGGGCGGCGATCGCGGCAGGGCGCACGAGCGAAGACGCGGCGCGGGAGGCTGGCTTATCTCCTGCGGTGGAAACCCGGTGGTTCCGGAGGTCCGGCGGGATGCCCCCATCTCATCTGTCCGCCGGGGCCAAGTCGCTGTCGGGACGCTATCTTTCGTTCGCGGAGCGCGAGGAGATCTCACTGCTCCGGGTGCAGGGCCATGGCGTGCGCCACATCGCCCGTTCGCTGGACCGTGCCCCCTCCACGATCTCGCGCGAACTGCGTCGTAATGCGTCCACCCGGAGCGGCGGCCTCGAGTATCGCGCCTTGAGCGGCGCAGTGGCACGCCGATCGATCCGCGCGGCGCCCGAAGCCGTCGAAGCTGACGATGAACGAGGCGGCTCGCGTTGCTACGTCCAGGACCGCCTCGCAGGCCTGATCACGCGGCCGGATGGGACGTCGATTGAGGGCCCCCGCGTCGCCTGGAAGGGTCGTCGGCACGGGCCCCGGCAGCCCAGGAGGTGGGCCAGCGCCTGGAGCCCCGAGCAGATCGCGCACCTTCTCCGGATCGATTACCCTAACGACGGGTCCGAGGATCAGGCGATGCGGATCAGCCACGAGGCGATCTATCAGGCGCTCTACGTCCAGGGTCGCGGTGCGCCTCGTCGGGAGTTGACCGCCTGCCTGCGCACGGGGCGAGCCCTGCGTGTCCCTCGCGCCCGAAGCGCCGGTCGGGGGAAGTCCTTCGTCGCTTCCGAGATCATGATCAGCGAGCGCCCCGCGGAGGCGGCCGACCGGGCGGTGCCGGGCCACTGGGAAGGCGACCTGATACTGGGGCTGAACCGCTCGGCCATCGGCACACTGGTCGAGCGAACCACGCGGTTCACGATGCTTCTGCGCCTCCCGCCCATGCCCGGCCACGGCGAGGGTCCGCGAGCGAAGAACGGCCCGCCGCTCGCCGGCCATGGGGCCGAGGCCGTCCGCGACGCCATCGCCCGCACGATCACGACCCTGCCTGCTCAGCTCCGCTGCTCTTTGACTTGGGATCAGGGCGCGGAGATGGCCCGACACGCCGAGATCAAGATCGACGGTGGGCTGCCGGTCTACTTCTGTGATCCGCACAGCCCCTGGCAGCGCGCCACGAACTAGAACACCAACGGCCTCTTGCGCCAGTACTTCCCGAAGGGCACGGACCTCAGCCAGCACGGACCCGACGAGCTCGAGGCGGTCGCGGCTGCCCTCAACGGCCGGCCGCGCCGAACCCTCGGATGGAGGACCCCCGCCGAGGCGCTGGACGAGGCGCTCGCAGCAGCCGAACGTGAACCCGTTGCGACGGTTGGTTGAGACCGCCCTGGCTGCCCTGGTCGGAGTGGTGAAGCAAGGCGTCGGCTTTGCCGCGACGCCAGACCGCCATCGTCAGGGCATCCATGACCAGGGAAGCGTCGCGCTCGGCCTTCATGGACCAGCCGACGATGCGCCGGGAGATCGAGGAGGATCAGGACGCCGTCCGGGGGACGGCGGCCCCAACGAGGGTCCATCACGACGGCGACGTACAGCCAACCTTCCGCCGTCCAGACGTAGGTGAAGTCAGCCAGCCACTTCTGGTTCGGCCGGTCGGCCTGGAAGTCTCGAGCAAGGATGTTGTCGGCGATGACCGAGCGCACCCCCTCGTCCTTGGGGAGCCCCCGACGCCTCGGCCTGGCGCGCTGACCATGCAGGCGCATGAGGCGCTCCACCCTGTGCAGGCCGCAGCTCAGGCCCTCCGCCAGGACGTCGTGCCAGACCCGCCGGGCGCCGTAGGCGCGGCGACTCGCGCTGGAAGCTGCGGGCGATCTGCTCCGACAGCCGCTGGTCGGCGACCGCATGGGCGCTGACAGGCCGGGTCAGCCAGGCGTGGAAGCCCGAGCGGGACACGTCGAGGGCCTCGCAGAGCCAGCTCACGGGCCAGACGTGCCGGTGCTTGGCGATGAAGGCGAACCTCATGTCGCTTCCCTCGCGAAGTAGGCCGCGGCCTCCTTTGAGGCATGTCACGCTCCGCCCTGAGACGGACGACCTCCTCCTTGAGCGCCACGATCTCGGCCTGCCAGGCCGCGCTGCTGACCATTCCCAGGGAACGCGCTCGACGGCACGTCGGCCAGCTCCCTCATCCAGCGCCGGAGCAAGCCCTCCCCGACCTCAAGGTCCCGGCCGGCCTGCGCCACCGACACCCCGCGCTCCGTCACCAGCCTCACCGCCTCGAGCTTGAACTCGCGGCTGAACTTGCGCCTCATCTCCGTCCTCCGGTCCCAAGGTCACGACCTTATCGTCGTGTCCACGAAACCGGCAGCAGGCCACTGCCGCGTGGTCTTGGCGTCGGCCGCCTACCACTCGTGCAGCGAGGGCTACCGGCGCGCCCTGCGGCGCGAGATGGACGCCCTGCGCGCGACATGGGGGGCAGGCTCCGCGCGCACCCTCGCGGCTGACCACGTCGCGGCCGATGTGGCGGGGGCCGAGAACCCGGCCGACCGCCTCAAGGCGTGGCGCTTCGTCTGCGCGCGGGCTTGCGACCCTGGCGTGCGCCTCCTCAAGGCGGACCCCTCCGCCGGGGTCAAGCCGCCGAAGCGCGAGAAGGGCGAGCACCCCGACTGGACGGCTGACGAGGTGGCGCGCTACCGGGCGCGCTGGCGGATCGGCACGTCCAAGCGCGCGGCCTTCGAGCTCCTCTTCTGGACGGCGGCGCGGGCCGAGGACGGTTGCAAGCTCGGCCCCGGCATGGTGGACCGCGACGGCCTCCTCACCTACCGGCAGGGCAAGACGGACTTCCTCGCCCATTGTCCCTGGGATTGCCCCCTGCCCGCCTACGCCGCCGGATGGGAGGAGGATCGGCGGACGCTCAAGGATGCCCTCAAGGCCCTGGCCGGGCACATGACGTTCCTCGCAGCGCACGGTCGGACCCGATCCGAGAAGGGGCTGGTGACGATGATTCGGACCGCCGCGCGCGAGGCCGGGGTGGAGAAGTCGGCCCATGGCCTGCGCAAGACGCGGGCGCGGATGCTGGCCGAGGCGAGGGCGACGGCGCACGAGATCGTGGCCTGGACAGGCCACCAGACGCTCAAGGAGGCGGAGCGATACACGCGGGCCGCCGACCGGCGCCGGGCCGTCATGGGGGAGCCCGAGAAGGCCCCAGGTGCAAACGGCGCCGCGCAGGTGCGCAAACGCCAGAAAAGGACGGCGTAGAACAATCGGTTAGAGGGGGGAGTGGCGCGCTGGGGAGGATTCGAACCCCCGACCCCCAGATTCGTAGTCTGGTGCTCTATCCAACTGAGCTACCAGCGCGCGGCAAGGTGCGGGCCACATAGCCGCCACCCCCGGCCTTGGCAAGGGCCGGCCCCCTCACTCCGCCGCCCGCGACGCCGCCTCCGGCGGCTCCTCCGGCGCCTCCCCAGGCAGGGGCGCCGGCGTCACCAGCCCCTTGGGCAGGTGGATGGCGAAGGCCGTCCCCTCCGGCCCCGTGCGGCGCAGCGCCAGCCGCCCCCCGTGCCCCCGCACCAGCTCCGCCGCGATGGCCAGCCCCAGCCCTGTCCCGCCCTTGGTCGCCGCCCCCTGGAAGGGCCTGAACAGGAACTCCCGCGCCCGCGGCGGCAGCCCCGGCCCGGTGTCCGTCACCGTCACCCGCCACTCGTCCTCGTCCTCCTCCGCGCCGATGCCGATCTCGCCCCCGCGCCCCGTCGCGGCGATCGCCTGCCGCGCGTTCCGCACGAGGTTGAGGAGCACCCGGTAGAGCTGCTCGCCGTCCGCGCGCACCGTCATCCCCTTGGGCACGTCCTCGGCGAAGCTGATGTCGGCTTCCCCCGCCGCCAGCCTCTCCCCATCGATTACCTCCGCCACCACGGCGGCCAGCGCCACGCGCGTGAGGCGCGGCGGCGGCTCCTCCACCCGCCCAAAGGCGAGCGTGCTCTCGCAGAGCGAGATGGCGCGAGCGAGCGACGCCACGATCTTCGGCCCCAGCCGCCTCACCGTGGGGTCGTCCACCTCCTCCAGCCGGTCCGCGAAGAGCTGCGCGGAGGCCAGGATGTTGCGCAGGTCGTGGCTCACCTTGGCCACCGCGCCCCCCAGCGACGCCAGCCGGTCCTTCTGCCGCAGCGATCCCGTGAGCTGCGTCTGCAGGAGCCGCAGGGCCTCCTCGGCCTCCCTCAGCTCCGTGGCCCCCGCGCGCGGCACGATGATGCGCCGCGCGTCCTCGGGGGCGGCCGCATAGTCGCGCATGGCCTCCACCACCCGCCCGATGGGGCGCACGAGGAGCACCCGCACCGCCAGAACCAGGAGCGCCGCCACCAGCCCCACGATCACCGCCGACAGCGTCAGCACCCGCGCCCCGTCCGCGAGCATGGCGTCGCGCAGGGGCGCCTGCCGCATCGTCACCTCGATGCGGCTCCCCCCCGCCTGCACAGGGTCGCCGATCACCCGGATGATGCGGTCCTCGGGGTCCACGAGCGTCGCCACGGCGTCGCGGATCAGGGTCATCGGCGTGCTGTCGCGCAGGTCGTAGGTGGCCCAGACCTCGCCCGGCACGTCCGAGGACAGGGCCAGCTCCCTGACCTCGTCGCGCCGCAGCACCACGTTGAAGACCCCCGCGTTGCGCAGGAGCTCCATCTCCAGGTCCTCGTCGAGCTCGTCGGAGGCGATCTTGGCCAGCGACGCGATCTGCGCCGCCTCCAGGCGCAGCTCCAGGTAGTCGAGCCGCGAGCGCGCCACCGACGGCACCAGGATCAGCACCTGCGCCAGCACGACGAAGGCGGCCGTCAGAATCAGGAAGCGGCCGGACAGGGAGTTGAGCATGGACCCTCCGCCAGCACAGATAGGGCGCGCTCTCGGGTTTGTGTATGCGCGTCGGGCGGACCCGTTGACGCGCCCGGGCGGCGCCTCTAGAGGCAGGGCTTCGACACGGCGGCCCGGGAGGCCACCGCGACCCACGGAGCCACCCATGACCAAGCGCACGTTCCAGCCCTCCAACCGCGTCCGCAAGGCCCGCCACGGCTTCCGCGCGCGCATGGCCACCAAGGGCGGCCGCGCGGTGCTCAACCGCCGCCGCGCCAAGGGCCGCAAGGTCCTGAGCGCCTGAGCCGCCCCGGCTTGGGGACGATCGGACCCTTTGCGGTCCTCCAGGCCCGCGCCGACTTCGTCGCGGCCTCCCGCGCCCGCCGCGCCGCCGCGCCCTCGCTGCACCTCCAGGGCCGCCCGCGCGGAGACGACGCCCCGCCGCGCGTGGGCTTCACCTGCTCCAAGAAGGTGGGCAACGCCGTCAGGCGCAACCACGCCAAGCGCCGCCTGCGCGAGGCCGCCCGCGCCGTCCTGCCCGGCGCCGCCCGCCCCGGCTGGGACTACGTCCTGGTCGGCCGCGAGGGCGCCACCGCCGCCCGCCCCTGGCCGGACCTGCTCGCCGACCTGCGCGCCGCCCTGGCGCGCGTTCACGCATGACCCCGGCGGCCCGGCTCCTCGCGCTTCCCATCCAGGCCTACCGCCTCCTCCTGAGCCCCTGGCTCGGCCACCACTGCCGATACACCCCCACCTGCTCGGCCTACGCCCTGGAGGCGCTGCGCCGCCACGGCGCCCTCCGGGGCGGCTGGCTGACCCTGCGGCGGCTCGGTCGCTGCCACCCCTGGGGGGGCTTCGGCGTGGACGACGTGCCGGAGTAGGGCCGGGGGACGCGGGCGCCCCCCGGACCCCCCCCATGCGGGTGCTCCGTCCCGAGGGCCGGCCCCGCACGCGGCGGGGTCCGGGGGCGAGGGGCCATCGCCCCGAGCGCGGGTCTCCCCGGCTCTTCCCTCCTCCCGCGCCCCGCTCTACGCATCCTCCCATGACCGCCGCCCGCTACCCCCGCGACATGCACGGCCACGGGGCCCGGCCGCCGGACGCCGCCTGGCCCGGGGGGGCGCGGGTGGCGGTGTCGCTGGTGCTCAACTACGAGGAGGGCGGCGAGAACTGCATCCTGCACGGGGATGCCGCGTCGGAGGCCTTCCTGTCGGACATCCCCGGGGCCGCGCCCTGGGCGGGGATGCGGCACTGGAACATGGAGAGCGTCTACGAATACGGGGCGCGGGCCGGGTTCTGGCGTCTGCATCGGCTCTTGCGCGAGTTGCCGGTCACGGTGTTCGGGGTGGCCTCGGCGCTGGCGCGGGGCCCCGCGCAGGTGGCGGCGATGCGGGAGGCGGGTTGGGAGATCGCCTCGCACGGGCTCAGGTGGGTGGACCACCGCGACATGGCCGAGGAGGAGGAGCGCCGCCAGATCGCCGAGGCCGTCAGGCTGCACGCGGAGGTCGTGGGGGAGCCGCCGCGCGGCTGGTACACGGGGCGCTGCTCGGCCAACACCTTGAGTCTCGCGGCCGAGACCGGCCTGTTCGACTGGGTGTCGGACAGCTACGACGACGACGCCCCGCATTGGGTGGAGGTGGGGGGCCGCGACCAGCTCGTCATCCCCTACACCCTGGAGGCCAACGACATGCGCTTCGCGACCGCGCCGGGCTGGGTGACGGGGCGGGACTTCGGGGACTACCTCATCGACGCCTTCGACGCGCTCCATGCCGAAGGGGGGCGGATGATGTCGGTAGGGCTGCATTGCCGGCTCGTGGGGCGGCCGGGCAAGGTGGTGGGGCTGCGGATGTTCCTGGACCACTTGGCCGCCAAGGGGGGCGCGTGGGTCGCCACGCGGGGGCAGATCGCGGCGCATTGGAGGCGGACGCACCCGCACCGGCGCCGGGAGAGGCCCTCCGCCATGAGCCGCGAGCGCTTCGTGGAGCGCTTCGGCGGGATCGTGGAGCACTCCCCTTGGGTGGCCGAGCGGGCCTGGGCCCTGGAACTGGGGCCCGCGCACGACACGGCCGAGGGGCTGGCCCACGCCCTCGCCCGCGTCCTGCGCACGGCGTCCGAGGAGGAGCGGCTGGGGGTGCTGCGCGCGCACCCGGACCTGGCGGGCCGGCTCGCGCAGGCGCGCAGGCTCACGGCCGAGAGCGCGGCCGAGCAGGCGAGCGCGGGGCTCGACGCGCTCACGGACGTGGAGCGGGAGAGGTTCACGCAGATGAACGCGGCCTACGTCCAGCGGCATGGGGTGCCGTTCATCATCGCCGTGCGCGACCACGACAAGGCGGGCATCCTGCGGGCCTTCGAGAGGCGGCTGGCCCACGACACGGGCGAGGAGCGCGCCGAGGCCCTGCGGCAGGTGGAGCGCATCGCGCTGCACCGCCTCAAGGCGGCGCTGCCGTGAGCTACGCCTTTCCGCCCGGGGGATTGCCGGGACAGGAGGGAGACCCGGCGGCCTCGGGCGCGGTCTTCACGACCGCCTACGCGCTGATCCCGGCGGGGGTGCAGCGGGACATCGTCACGAGCTTCCTCCCAGGCTGGGAGGGGACGCGGGCCTGGGTGCTGGCGCGTCCCCTCACCGGCTTCGCGGAGACCTTCGCGCAGATGGCCCTGGAGGTGGCGCCGGGCGGCGGGGGGGGCGACGACGCCCCGGAGGCCGAATCGGTGCTGCTCGTGGCCGCGGGCGAGGGGCGGCTCGCGTTCGGGAACGAGGCGCATGGGCTGGCGCCCGGCGCCTACGCCTACCTCCCCCCCGGCGCGGCCTGGCGCCTCCAGGCCAGGTCCACGCTCAAGGCCCACTGGATCAGGCGGCGCTGGCTGCCCGCGCCGGGCCTTGCGCCGCCGCCGGCCTTGGTGACCTCGGACGGGGCGACCCCGGTGCGCTGGATGCCGGGGACGGAGCGGTGGGGGACCACGCGCTTCGTGGAGCCCGACGACCTGCGCCACGACATGCACGTCAACATCGTGACCTTCCGCCCCGGCGGCCGCATCCCCTTCGCCGAGACGCACGTCATGGAGCACGGGCTCTACGTCCTGGAGGGCACGGCGCGCTACCTGCTCAACGACCGCTGGCACGGGGTGGGGCCTGGCGACTTCATGTGGCTGCGCGCCTTCTGCCCGCAGGCCTGCGTGGCCACGGGGCAGGGGCCGTTCCGCTACCTGCTCTACAAGGACGTCAACAGGCTGCCGCCGCTGGGGCTGCCGTGATCCGGCCGCGCCCCCTCACGGCGGAGGCCTTCGCGCCCTGGGGGGAGGTCCTGGAGGCCGCGGGGCCGCCGGACCGGCTCATCAACGGGGGGCTCTGCGTGCGCTTCCACGACCGGGCGCGGATAGACGTGGCCGAGGGGCGGCTCGGGCTGTCGGTGTTCCTGGCGGAGCCGCGCGCGCTGCCCCTGCGCGTGGCCATGGTGGAGCGGCACCCGCTCGGCTCGCAGGCCTTCGTGCCGATGACCCAGGCCCCGTTCCTGGTGGTGGTGGCGGAGGCGGGGGAGGCGCCGGGGGCGGTCCACGCGTTCCTCACCAATGGGGCGCAGGGCGTCAACCTCTCGCGGGGCGCCTGGCACGGGGTGCTGACGCCGCTGGCCGCCCCGGGCCTCTTCGCGGTCGTGGACCGCATCGGCGAGGGGGCCAACACGGAGGAGTTCCACCTGGCCGAGCCGGTCGTGGTCGGCCCGTAGGGCGGGGTCGCCCCGCCAACGCGCGAGGCAGCGGGGCGGGCCCCGCCCCACGAGGCCCCCGATCAGCCCCAGTTGCCCTTGAACACGCCCGCCGGCGAGGTCGTGAACACCTCCACGCCCGTCGCCGTGATGCCCACGGAATGCTCGTACTGCGCGCTCAGCGACTTGTCGCGCGTCACCGCCGTCCAGTCGTCGCTGAGCACCTTGGTCTCGGGCCGCCCGAGGTTCACCATGGGCTCGATGGTGAAGAACATCCCCTCCTCCAGGCGCGGGCCGGTGCCGGGGCGGCCGTAGTGGAGCACGTTGGGCGGCGCGTGGAAGACGCGGCCTAGGCCGTGGCCGCAGAAGTCGCGCACCACGCTCATGCGGTGCGATTCGACGGTGGCCTGGATGGCGTGGCCGATGTCGCCGAAGGCGGCCCCTGGCCGGCAGGCCTCCACGCCGCGCAGGAGCGCGTCGTGCGTGACCTCCATGAGCCTCAGCGCCTTGCGCGAAGGCGCCCCGGCCGCGAACATCCGGCTGGTGTCGCCGTACCAGCCGTCCACGATGACGGTGACGTCGATGTTGAGGATGTCGCCGTCGGCCAGGACCTTGTCGCCGGGGATGCCATGGCAGACCACGTGGTTGACCGAGATGCAGGAATGGTGGCGGTAGCCCTTGTAGCCGAGCGTCGCCGAGATGGCCCCCTTGGCGGCCACGCGCGCGGCGATGGCGGCGTCGAGCGCGCCCGTGGTCACGCCCGGCACGACCAGGGGGCCGACCTCGTCGAGGATCTCGGCCGCCACGCGGCCCGCCCGCCTCATGCCCGCGAAGTCGGCCGCCTCGTAGATGCGGATGCCGTCCCGCGTCAGCCGGCCCCTGCGCTCCGCCCTCTCGTCCACCTGCCCGCCCCTTCCGCCTGGGGAGGCAACATAGGCCAGGCGCGGCGGGGATTCCAGCGGCGCGACCGGGGGCGCTGGATCGCGGCCAGGGGGCGCCCTATCCTCGGGCTCGCGCCCAGGGAGGACCGCATGACCCACGCCGCACGCCCCGGAGGCCGCCGGGCATGAACCCCACCGCCGCCGCCCTCGTCATCGGCGACGAGATCCTCTCGGGGCGCACGCGCGACTCGAACCTCCACTTTCTCGCGGGCGAGCTGGCGCGCGTCGGCATCGACCTGCGCGAGGCGCGCGTGGTGCCCGACGTGCACGGCCGCATCGTCGAGGCCGTGCGGGCGCTCCTGGCCGGGCACGACCATGTCTTCACCTCGGGCGGCATCGGGCCAACGCACGACGACGTGACGGCCGACGCCGTGGCCGAGGCCCTGGGCGCCAGCATCGCCGTGCGCGAGGACGCCCGCCTGCTGCTCCAGGCGCACTACGACCGGCAGGGCATCGCGCTCAACGAGGCGCGGCTGCGCATGGCGCGCATCCCCGAGGGCGCCGCCCTGATAGACAACCCCGTGAGCGCGGCGCCGGGCTTCTCGCTCGGCCGCGTGCACGTCATGGCGGGCGTGCCACGCATCTTCGAGGCCATGGTCGCCTCGCTGCTCCCGCGCCTGACGGGGGGGACGCCGCTCCTGTCGCAGAGCCTGCGCATCCTGCGCGGCGAGGGCGAGATCGCGGGGCCTCTGGCGGCCCTCGCGGCCGAGTTCCCGGACCTGCTCATGGGCTCCTACCCCTTCCAGAAGGCCGGGGCCCACGGGGCTACGGTCGTCGTGCGCGGGCCGGACGGGGCGCGGGTGGGCGAGGCCGTCGCGCGCCTCGCGGCGCTCTTCCCGCCGTGAGGGCGGGCCTGTGGGCGGCGCTGGCGCTGGCGCCGGGCCTGGCCGTGGCGCAGGCGCTGGAGCTGCCGGCGGGCGCCGTCCGGACCTTGTCGGAGACGGAGGACCCCGGAGCCGTGGCGGTGGCCACCGGACCCTGGGCCGACGGCGCCCTCCCGCTGCGCGAGGTCGAGGGACGCGTGACGCGCGAGGCCTGGCGCGTGCCGGGGGAGGCGGGGACCCTGGGGCTGCTGGCGCCCCTGCGGGCGCAGCTCCTCGCGCAGGGCTTCCGGCCGCTGCTCGACTGCGCGGAGGCGGGCTGCGGGGGCTTCGACTTCCGGCTGGGCGTCGAGGTGATCCCGCCGCCCGCGCTGTTCCTGGACCTGGGCGACTGGCGCTACCTGTCGGCCGAGGCGCCGGGGCGCGCCGTCAGCCTGCTCGCGAGCCAGGGCGAGGGGGCGGCCTACGTGCAGGTGCTGCGCGTGGAGGAGGGGGTGGAGGCGCCGGGCGACGCGGCGGCCGGCGCGGAGGCGGCGACGGGGCCAGGGGCGGGGCCAGGGGCGGGGCCAGGGGCGGGGGCGGCGGGGGCGCCCGCCGAGGCGGGGCCTCTGGAAGAGGCGCTGCGCGCGCGCGGGCACGTGGTGCTCGACGGCGTGGCCTTCGCCTCGGGCTCGGCGGAGCTGGCGGCGGGGGGAGAGGCGGCCCTGGGGGCGCTGGCGACCTTCCTGCGCGCGGACCCGGAGGCTCGCGTGGCCGTGGTGGGCCACACGGACGCCATCGGCGCTCTCGACGCCAACGTGGCGCTCAGCCGCCGCCGCGCCGAGGCGGTGGTCCGGAGGCTGGCGGAGGAGTGGGACGTCCCCCCGGGCCAGATGGAGGCGCACGGCATGGGCTGGCTGGCGCCCGTGGCGAGCAACCTCACCCCGGAGGGGCGCGAGAGCAACCGGCGCGTGGAGGCGGTGCTGCTGCCGTAGGGAAGCAAGGCCGGGGGTCGAGGCCGGGCGCGCCGGGGGCGGGCCTCCCCGGGCCCTTCCGCGCGGGCTCCAGCCGGGACGGAGCACCCTCATGGGGAGGGCCCGGGGGGCCACCCCGGCCCGCCGCGGGGCGGCGGGCGTCCGCCGCCGCCGACAGCCCCCGGGCCCTCGTCCGGGCGCGGCTCGCCCCCGGCCTTCCCTACACCGCCCGCAGCTGCCGCTGCGGCGTCGAGCGGGCCTCCCAGGCCCTGATCCAGGGGATGGTGTCCTTGAAGGGCATGGGCCTGGCGATGCCGAAGCCCTGGACGTGGCCGCAGCCCAGCCGCGCCAGCATGGCCTGCTCCCCCGCCGTCTCCACGCCCTCGGCGAGCGTGTCGAGGCCCAGGCGGTCGGCCATGGTCAGGATGGCCGAGACCATCTTCTGCTGCTCGGGGTCCTCGTCGATGCGGGTGACGAAGCTGCGGTCGATCTTGATGCGCTCGATCGAGAAGCGGCGGATGTTGGTGATGCTGGCGTGGCCCGTGCCGAAGTCGTCGAGGTCGAGGCAGCAGCCCAGCCGCGCGAGGCCTGCGAGGTTCCTGACCACCATGTCCTGGGAGCGCGTCGCCACCACCGTCTCCAGCACCTCCACCACGAGCCGGTCGGGGGTGAGGTCGAAGCGGTCGAGCTCCCAGCCGATGCGGTCCACGAGGCGGGGGTCGCACAGCTCCTCGTTGGAGAAGTTGACGCCGATGCGCGGCACGTGGATGGCCGCGTCCTCCCAGGCGCGCAGGGCCGACAGGGCGTCGGACACCATGCGCTCGCCCAGGCGGTCCATGAGGCCGGCCTGCTCGAGCGCGGGCAGGAACTCTATGGGAGGGATGAGGCCGCGACTGGGGTGGTGCCAGCGCGCCAGCGTCTCGAAGCCGGTGATGGCGCCGGTCTGGGTGCTCACCTGGGGCTGGAAGAAGGCGCGCAGCTCTCCCTTGGCGAGCGCCTCGCCGACCTCGTCGGCGAGGTTGTTGCGCGTGGCCACGCGGGCGCGCATGGCGTCCGAGTAGGAGCGGATGGCGGAGGGGCCCGACCGGCTCGCCTCCAGCATGGCCAGCGTGGCGGCCTGGAGGAGCGATTCGCCCGTGGGCGCGGAGAGGCGCGCGGGCAGCGAGAAGCCGATGGAGACCGTGGGGTGGACGTTGACGCCCCCCACGGCGATGGGGTCCGAGAGCGCCCGCTGGAGCCGCCCGGCGAGCTGGATCGCGGCCTCGAGGTCGAGGCGCCGCACGGCGGCGAGCGCCACGGCGAAGGTCGGCCCGTCCAGCCGCGCGGCCACGTCCGCCTCGCGCAGCGTGTCCTGGAGGCGCTGGCCGGTGACGGCGAGGATGCGCTCGACCCCCGCCCTGTCGTGGCGCTCCTCCAGGAGCTTGAAGCGGTCGATCTCGATGACCATGGCGCCGGTGGCGCGGCCCGTGCGGGCGGCTCGGTGGAGCGCGTCGTCGAGCGCGGCCACCACGCCGTCGCGCAAGGACAGGCCGGTGAGGCCGTCGCGCCCCCGGGGCGCGGCCGCCGAGGGCAGGGCGATGGCCAGGGCCACGGGAAAGGCCAGCGCCACGGCCACGGTGGCGTCGGGGCCGCCGAGCCACCAGGCCAGGGCCAGGGCCAGGGGCATCAGCACCAGGAGATGCGCGCGGCGCAGCGCGCGCAGGCCCCGGACGGTGCGGGCACGAAGGCCCTCGGGCATGGTCGGCATGAGGCGGCGTCCCTTGGCGTCCCCGGGGAGGCCCCGAGGGGCGCCCGTCCCCGCACGCTAGGGGCGAGAGGGTGAGCGCCGCGTTAACGGGCCGGTGGAACTTCGCGCGAATCCTTCGGGACGAGGGCGGCGAAGTCCCACAAGAGAGGGTCGAGCAGCTGGGAGGGCCGCGCCCGGGAGAGCGCGCGGAACATCACCGCGCGCCGGCCGGGGGAGCGGCGCTCCCAGTCGTCCAGCATGGCCTTGACCTGCGCCCTCTGGAGCCCCTCCTGGGAGCCGCAGAGGTCGCAGGGGATGATCGGGTAGCCCATGGCGCGGGCGAAGCGGTCGCAGTCGGCCTCGGCCACGTGGGCCAGCGGGCGCAGCACCAGGAGGTCGCCCTCGTCGTTGAGCAGCTTGGGCGGCATGGCGGCCAGCCGGCCCTGGTGCAGCAGGTTGAGGAGGAACGTCTCCAGGATGTCGTCGCGGTGGTGGCCGAGCACCACCGCCTGGCAGCCCTCCTCGCGCGCGATGCGGTAGAGGTGGCCGCGCCTGAGCCGCGAGCAGAGCGAGCACATCGTCCCGCCCGGCGCGATCTTGGCCGTCACCACCGAATGGGTGTCGCGGCGCTCGATGCGGTGGGGCACGCCCATGCGGGCGAGGAAGTCCGGCAGGACGGTGGCCGGGAAGCCGGGCTGGCCCTGGTCGAGGTTGCAGGCCAGGAGGTCCACGGGCAGCAGCCCGCGCCACTTCAGCTCGTGCAGAACCGCGAGCAGGGTGTAGCTGTCCTTGCCCCCCGACAGGCAGACGAGCCACCGCGCGCCCGGCGTGACCATGCCGAAGCGGTCCAGCGCCTCCCGCACGTCCTGCACGAGCCGCTTGCGCAGCTTGCGGAACTCCGTGGAGCGCGGGGCGCCGGCGAAGAGCGGGTGGATGTCGTCGGGGGCGTCGTCGGCGGCGTCCAGCATGGGGGGGTTCTGGCATGGCGAGGCAGCCGAAGGAAGGCCTGGGGGTCGAGGCGCGGCGCGCCCGGGGGCGGGCCCGCCAGCGGCCTTCCCTTGCCCCCAGCCCCCGCGCTAGGCTCCCCCCCATGGCCGGCTGGCTCACCACGCACGTGCTCGACACCGCGCTCGGCCGCCCGGCCGCCGGGCTGCGGGTGGCGCTGGACCGGCTCGACGCGGGGGGGCGCGTCCGCGTGGCCGAGGCGGTCACGGACGCCGATGGGCGCACCGAGCGGCCCCTGCTGCCCAAGGCCGAGTTCCGCCCCGGCACCTACGAGCTGACCTTCCACGCCGGGGACTACCTGCGCGGGACGGGGGCCGCGCTGGCGGCGCCGGCCTTCCTGGACCTCATCCCGATCCGCTTCGGGATGGAGGCGGGGCACTACCACGTGCCGCTCCTGCTCGCGCCCCATGGCTACTCCACCTACCGGGGTTCCTGACTTGGCGGGGGGCGCCCCGGGGCTGTAGGGTCTCGGGAGCCAGCCAGGAGTGCCGCCATGCGCCTCGCGACCGCCCTCTCCCTCATCCTCCTCGCCCCCCCCGCGCTCGCCCTCACGCCCGATGAGCTCTGGGCGCGCTGGCAGGACCAGGCGGCGGCCTTCGGGCTCACCCTGACCGCCACGGCCACGCCCGAGGGCGACGGGCTGGCGCTGACGGCGCTGGCGCTCTCGGACGGGGGGCCGGTGGCCGCGACGCCGCCGCCCGGCACGCCGCTCGACCGCGTCACGCTCACGCCGGCGGGGGACGGGGCCGTCGCCATCGGCCTCGCCCTGCCCGCCACTTCGCGCTTCGCCGTCCCCGACAGCCCCGGCTCCGAGGTCCAGGTGGACCAGAGGGGCCTGACCATCCTGGCGCGGCCGGACGGCGGCCGCGTGATCTACGCCCTGGCCGCCGAGGCCCTGCGCGTGGGCGCCTTCGCGGCCCCCTCCGAACCCTTCCCCGTGACCTTCGGCCTGGAGGCGCAGGGGCTGGCCCTCTCCCTCCCCGACGCGCCCGACGCGGCCGGCGCCTTCCCGGTCGCGCTCTCGGCCGCGGGCCTGGCCTACCTGCTCGACATGGGCGACCCCCTGAGCTTCGCCCAGACCCAGACGAGCCGCACCGACGGGCTCGCCATGACCATGACCCTCGCCGTCCCGCCCGGCACGGGCCTCGCCGACCTCGAGGCCCTGGGCGCGCCCGTGCCCGCCGGCACCGACGCGCTGCTGCGCCTGATCGAGGGGGGCCTCGGCCTGTCGCTCCAGGCCTCGGCCGGCGACTCCGACCAGACCGACAGGCTCCAGAGCGCCTTCCTCTCCTACGACTACCGCGTCCGCTCCGGCCCCAGCACGACGAGCCTCCGGCTCAGCGGCGAGGGCCTGGCCTGGAGCCTGGCGGGCGAGGGGGGGACGATCGCGGGCTCCACGCCCCTGCTGCCCGTGGGCGAGGTGGGGGTGACGGTCGGCCCCGTCGCGCTGGACCTGCGCGTCCCCTTCACGCCCCGGGACACGGCCTGGGGGCTGCGCCTGTCCTTGGGCGACACGGTGCTCGACGAGGCCGCCTGGTCCGCCTTCGACCCCGGCGCGCTGCTCCCGCGCGAGCCGCTCCGCGCCGAGATCGACCTGGGCGGCGAGATGGCCTTCGACCTCGCCCGGACCATCCGCGCCGAGGCCGCCGGCCGGACCGCGCCTCCGCCCGACATCCGCGGCCTCGACATCCGCGCCTGGGACATCGCCTTCGCGGGCGGCCGCATCCAGGCCACCGGCTCCCTCGCCTTCGACGCGGCCATGAACCCCACGGGCTCGGGCGAGCTGACGCTGGCCGGGTCGAGCCGCCTCCTGGACGCCGGCGTCGCCCTGGGGCTCCTCTCGGACCAGGACGCGCGGGGCGCCCGGCTGGCGCTGGCCTCCTTCTTCGACCCCGCCCCGGGCGCGCCCGGCGGCGACGTGCTGGTCACGCGCTGGGAGGTGGGGCCGGGCAACCGGCTCCGGCTCAACGGCATAGACGTGCCGCTCCAGTAGGCCCCTTCCCCTCCGGCGCGGCCCCGGGCAGGGTCGCGCCAAACGAGGGACGCCATGCTCGACGCCGCCATCCTGCTCGCCTGGGCCGAGTTCGCCGTGCGCTGGCTGCACGTGGTCACGGCCATCGCCTGGATCGGGTCCAGCTTCTACTTCATCGCCCTCGACCTCGGGCTCCACCGCGACCGCCAGCTCGCCTCGGGCGCCGACGGCGAGGAATGGCAGGTCCACGGGGGCGGCTTCTACCACGTGCAGAAATACCTCGTGGCGCCCGGCTCGATGCCCTCGGACCTCGTGTGGTTCAAGTGGGAGAGCTACTGGACCTGGATCAGCGGCTTCTCGCTCCTGGTCTTGGTCTACTACCTCGGCGGCGAGCTCTACCTGGTGGACCCCGCCGTGGCCGACCTGGCCGTCTGGCAGGCGGTGGGGATCTCGCTGCTGTCCCTGGCCTTCGGCTGGGTCGCCTACGACCGCCTCTGCCGGGCCACCGTCAACCTCCACCCGACGATCCTGATGGTGGCGCTGTTCGGCGTCATCGTGGGCATGGCGCTCTTCTACACCTCGGTCTTCTCGGGCCGCGCGGCGCTCCTGCACCTGGGCGCCTTCACCGCCACCATCATGACGGGCAACGTGTTCTTCGTCATCATGCCCAACCAGAGGATCGTGGTCGCCGACCTGGTCGCGGGGCGCCAGCCCGACGCGAAGTACGGCAAGATCGCCAAGCAGCGGAGCACCCACAACAACTACCTGACGCTGCCCGTCATCTTCCTGATGCTCTCCAACCACTACCCGCTCGCCTTCGGCGGCCCCAACGCCTGGATCATCGCGTCCCTCGTGTTCCTCATGGGCGTGACCATCCGCCACTGGTTCAACACCACGCACGCGCGGGCCGGGAAGCCCCACTGGACCTGGGCCGCCACGGCCCTCCTGTTCGTCCTCGTCGCCTGGCTGTCGGTGCCGGCCGCCACCGCCGAGCCCACCGAGGCGGCCCTGACCCCCGAGGCGCGCCGCTTCGCCGAGGCCCCTGGCTTCGAGGCCGCCCGCGACGTGGTGCTCGGGCGCTGCGCCATGTGCCACAACGCCCAGCCCTTCTGGGACGGCATCCTGTGGGCGCCCAAGGGCGTGCGCCTGGACACCGAGGCCGAGGTCGCCCGCCAGGCCCGCGCCATCTACCTCCAGGCCGGCGTGACGCGCGCCATGCCGCCCGCCAACGTCTCGGGCATCACGGAGGAGGAGCGCGCCCTCATCCGCGCGTGGTTCAAGGGAGCGTAGCGCCGCCCGCCCCGTGCCCGCGCGCGGGCCTCCCCCGGGGGGGGCCTCCTGGCGGCGGGGCGGGGCGGGCGGGGGCGTCATGGCGGGTCTCCTGCGGGGTGGGGCGATTCGGGTCCGTCCCTGGGAGGATCGCGCGGAGAGGTTGACGAAACCCTGGGCCACCGCGCGGTGGGTTCACGAAGCGTTAACCGCCCGACGCAACGGGGCCGGGGCCCGGCCTAGGGGGCCTCCCGGAGCCAGCCGTCGCGGGCCTCCACCCGGGCGGCCCCGGCCAGGCGCGCGGCGCGCGCGAGCTCCGCCATGAGGCGGTCCGTCCGGCCCCGGCCCCAGCGCACCCCCCTCTCGGGCCAGAGCGCCCGCAGGACCAGGGCGTCGCCCTCGCGCGCGGCGTCCAGGCGGGCGGCGACCCGGTCCCCCTCCAGCAGCGGGAGCACGTAGTAGCCGAAGGTCCGGCGCGCGGCCGGCACGAAGATCTCGATGCGGTAGCGGAAGCCGAACAGCCTCTCGGCTCGCGCCCGGTCGCGCAAGGCGGGGTCGAAGGGCGACAGGAGCCGCAGCCGCCCCCCCGGCTCGGGCAGCGCCTCGGCCGCCGCCACGGCCCCCGGCCGCGCCAGCGCGCGCCGCAGGCCCCCGTCCCGGCCCTCGACCGCCACCTCCTCCAGCGCGCCCGCGCGCAGGGCCGCCCCGGCCCACTCCCCCGCCTCCGCCGGCGAGACGAGGTCCAGGAACCGCGCCACCTCCCCCGGCGTGGCGAAGCCGAGGCGGTCGAGCGCCCCCCAGGCCGCCCAGTCGCGCGTCTCCTCCCAGGAGGTCTCCACCGCCCTGACCGCCTCGGGGATCACGCGCTCGCTCAGGTCGTAGACCTTCCGAAAACCCTCGCGCCGGGCCACCGCCAGCGCCCCCGTGCGCCACAGGTACTCGAGCGCCACCTTGCCCGGGTGCCAGTTCCACCAGCCCGCCTCGCGCCGCGCCCCGTCGCGCAGCGCGTCCGACGTGACCGCGCCATGGGCCGCGACGTGGTCGAGCGCGCGCGAGACCTCGGCGCGCCAGCCCGGCCCGTGCCAGCCCTCCCATCTGCGGTCGAGCCTCTCGCGGTCGCGCGCGAAGCGGTGGCGCCAGTGGGGCCAGGCCGCGATCGGCAGCACCGCCGCGTCGTGCGTCCAGTGCTCGAAGGCCCCGCGCGCGCGCAGGAGCCGCCCGAGGTCGTCGGGCCGATACGCCCCCCGCCGCGACCACAGGATCAGGTCGTGGGCGCGGGCCAGCGTCAGCACCGAGTCCACCTGCACGAAGCCCAGGGCGTCGAGGACGCCCCCGAGCGTGGGCGGCGCGGGGCCGAGGAGCGCGTGGCGCGCCAGGAAGAGCCGGCGCGCGAGGGGGTTGCGGAGCACGGGGAGGGCCATGGGGCACCCTCGCCCGGGGGGCGACGGCCCGGCAAGGGCCGCGCTTTACAGGGGCCCCCGCGGCGCCTATCTCGCGCCGATGCCCGCCAGCCCCGCCAACCGCAAGCTCATCGCCGACAACCGCCGCGCGCGCTACGACTACGCGATCGAGAGCGACCTGGAGGCCGGCATCGTGCTGATGGGCTCCGAGGTGAAGTCGCTCCGCACCGGCCAGAGCAACATCGCCGAGAGCTACGCCAGCGTCGAGGGCGGCGAGCTGTGGCTGACCAACGCCTACATCGCCCCCTACGAGCCGGCCAAGACCTGGGGCCACGAGCCCCGCCGCCGCCGCAAGCTCCTGGTCAAGCGCAAGGAGCTCGCGCGCCTCTGGAGCGCCACCGCGCGCGAGGGCATGACGATCGTGCCCCTGGAGATGTACTTCGACGACCAGGGACGGGTGAAGCTCAGGCTGGGCGTGGCCAAGGGCAAGAAGGTCCACGACAAGCGCGCGGCGACCGCCGAGCGCGACTGGAACCGCCAGAAGGGCCGGCTGCTCAAGGAGGGCCTCAAGGGCTGAGGCCTCCGCCGCCCCGTTGCCACCGCCCCCGCCCGGGTCTAGGTCGCCCCCAGCCCGGAGGCCCCCATGGACGACCCCCAGACCCTGGTCTCGACCGACTGGCTGGCCGCGCGGCTCGGCTCGGTCCTGGTGCTCGACGCGAGCTTCCACCTCGACGGCCGCGACGCGGAGGCCGAACACCGCGCCCGGCGCATCCCCGGCGCCCGCCGCTTCGACCTCGACAGGGTCGCCGACCTCGCCGCGCCGCTCCCCCACACGGCGCCCTCCTCCGCCGACTTCGCCCGCGCGGCCGCGCCCTGGGGCCTCACGCCCGCCACGCAGGTCGTGGCCTACGACGCGCGCGGCCTGTTCTCGGCCGCCCGCGCCTGGTGGACCTTCCGCCTCATGGGCCACGACAAGGTCGCCGTGCTCGACGGCGGCCTGCCCAAGTGGCTGGCCGAGGGGCGCCCCACCGAGTCCGGCCCCCCGCCCGCGCCCGTCCCCCCCGCCGTCGCCCCCGCCGTCGCCCCCGCGCCGCGCCCCGCGCTGCTGGCCACCGCCTCGGACGTGGCCGAGGCGCTCGGCACCGGCGCCGCCCAGGTGCTCGACGCCCGCTCGCGCCCCCGCTTCCGGGGCGAGGCGCCCGAGCCCCGCCCGGGCCTGCGCGCGGGCCACATGCCGGGCGCCGTCAACCTGCCCTTCGCGGACCTCCTCGACCCCGACGGGACCATGAAGGACGAGGCGGGCATCCGCGCCGCGCTGGCCGCCGAGGGCGTGGACCCCGCCCGCCCCGTCATCGCCACCTGCGGCAGCGGCGTCACCGCCGCCATCCTCGCGCTGGCCCTCGCGCGCCTCGGCCGCACCGCCGCCCTCTACGACGGCTCCTGGGCCGAGTGGGGCGCCGACCCCGCCCGCCCCGTCGCCACCGGACCCTGACATGCTCGACGCCCTCCAGCCCCAGCCCCCCGACGCCATCCTCGGCCTCATGGCCGCCTTCCGCGCCGACCCCCGCGAGGGCAAGCTCGACCTGGGCGTGGGCGTCTGGCGCGACGCCGAGGGGCGCACGCCGGTCATGCGCGCCGCGCGCGAGGCCGAGCGGCGCATCTGGGAGGGGGAGACCACCAAGACCTACGTGGCGCTGGCCGGCGACCCCGCGTTCCTGGACGCGATGGCCGCGCTCGTCCTCGGCCCCGGCACCCCGCGCGAGGCCGTGGCGGTCGTCGCCACCCCCGGTGGCACCGGCGCCGTGCGCCAGGGGCTGGAGCTGGTCCGCCTGGCCGCCCCCGGCGCCGCCGTCTGGGTGCCCGACCCCACCTGGCCCAACCACCTGAGCATCCTGCGCCACCTGAGGATGGAGACGCGCCGCTACCGTTACCTCGACGCCGCGCAGGGCGTGGACGAGGCGGGGATGCTGGCGGACCTCTCGGGGGCCCGGCCCGGCGACGCGGTGCTCCTGCACGGCTGCTGCCACAACCCCTCGGGCGCCGACCCCTCGCCCGAGGCCTGGGCCGCGCTCGACGCCCTGGTGCGCGAGAAGGGCCTCCTGCCCTTCGTGGACCTCGCCTACCAGGGTTTTGGTGCGGGCCTGGAGATGGACGCGGCCGCCACGCGGATGCTGGCCTCCTCGGGCGAATGCCTGATCGCCGCGTCGTGCTCCAAGAGCTTCGGCCTCTACCGCGAGCGCGCCGGGGCGCTCCTGGCCGTGGGCGGAGACACGGGCGTGGTGCAGGCCAACCTCGCCCACCTCAACCGGCAGAACTACTCCTTCCCCCCCGACCACGGCGCGCGGATCGTGTCCACGATCCTGGGCGACGACGCGCTGCGCGCGGACTGGGAGGCGGAGCTGTCCGACATCCGGGCGACCATAACGGCCCTGCGCGAGCGGCTCGCCGCCGAGCTGCGCCGACTCACCGACGGCGGCCGCTTCGACTTCGTCCTGCGCCATCGCGGCATGTTCAGCCGCCTCGGCGCCACCCCCGCCCAGGTCGAGGCCATGTGCCGCGACAGGGGCATCTACATGGTCGGAGACGGGCGCATCAACGTGGCCGGGCTCAGCGCCGCCACCGTGCCCGTGCTCGCCCGCGCCATGGTGGAGGCGGGCGTCTAGTCGGGGGGGTCCGGGGGGCCACCTGGTCCCCCGGCCCTTCCTTGGCCTCAGAGGTTGTAGGCCCTCTCGCCGTGCTCGCTGAGGTCGAGGCCCTCGCGCTCCACCTCCTCGCGCACGCGCAGGCCCACGGTCCAGTCCACGATCTTGTAGAGGATCAGGGAGCCGATCCCCACGAAGACGACCGTGAAGCCCACCGCCCAGAGCTGCGTGACGAACTGCCCCGCCATGGTGTAGGACTCCGAGACCAGGAGCGAGCCGGGCTGCGTGAGGTAGTCGGGCACGCCCGCCCCGCCCAGGCTGGGGCTCACCACGATGGCGGTGCCCAGGGCGCCGACGATGCCGCCGACCCCGTGGATGCCGAACACGTCGAGCGAGTCGTCCAGCCGGAAGCGGTTCTTGACGTAGGCCACGAAGACGAAGCACGCGAGCGACGCCACCGCGCCCAGCGCCATGGCCCCCACCGGCCCCGCGAAGCCCGAGGCGGGCGTGACCGCCACCAGCCCCGCGATGACCCCCGACAGCAGCCCGAGCAGCGAGGGATGCCCCTTGAGCAGCCACTCGGCGAGGAGCCAGGCGACGCCCGCCGCGGCCGTGGCCACGAAGGTGTTCATCAGCGTCAGCGCCGTGATCGAGTTGGCCTCCAGGTTGCTCCCGGCGTTGAAGCCGAACCAGCCCACCCACAGCAGCGCCGCCCCGATCATGGTCATGGTCAGCGAGTGGGGCGCGAAGCTCTCGCGCCCGTAGCCCACGCGGCGGCCGAGCAGGAGGCAGCCCACCAGGCCCGCGACCCCGGCGTTGATGTGCACGACCGTGCCGCCCGCGAAGTCGAGCGCCCCCCAGTTCCACAGGAGCCCGTTGGCGCCCAGCGCCGTGCGCGCCGCCTCCGCCCCGGCCGCGTCCCCGGCCGCCTCGGCGATGAGCAGGGCCGTCTGCTGCTCGGCCAGGAAGTCCGGGCCGCCCCACCACCAGACCATGTGCGCCATGGGGAAGTAGATGAAGGACACCCACAGCACCATGAACAGCAGCAGCGCCCCGAACCGGAAGCGCTCGGCGAAGGCGCCCACGATCAGCGCGGGGGTGATCATGGCGAAGGTCATCTGGAAGCCGATGAAGGTGTATTCGGGCAGCCAGACGCCGTTGGTGAAGGTGGGCACCAGCGTGGTGGCGTCCACGCCCGCGAGCCAGGCCTTGGACAGCCCCCCCACGAAGAGGTCGGCCGTGGGGTTGGCGTTGGCGGTGAAGCTCAGCGAGTAGCCGTAGGCCACGTAGACGAGGCACACCACGGCGGCCGTGGCGAAGACCTGCGTCATCATGCTCAGCATGTTCTTGGTGCGCACCAGGCCGCCGTAGAACAGCGCCAGCCCCGGCACCGTCATCATGAGCACGAGCACGGTGGCCACCGTCATCCAGGCCACGTCGCCCTTGTCCACCACCTGCTGGTAGGCGTAGGGCGCGGGTGCCGCGATCATCGTCGCGGCCGTCCCCGCCTCCTGCGCCCAGCCCGGCGCCGCCAGGGCGGCCGCCAGGGCCGCCAGGCTCCACGTCCTCGTCATCGTCATCCCCCTCTTCCCCTCCAGGCTCACAGCGCGTCCTCGTCCCTCTCGCCCGTGCGCACGCGCAGGGCGGATTCCACGTCCAGCACGAAGACCTTGCCGTCGCCGATCTTGTCGGTGCGCGCCGCCCGCGCGATCGCGGACACCACGGCGTCCGCGAGGGCGTCGGGCACCACGATCTCCAGCTTGACCTTGGGCACGAAGTTCACCGCGTACTCGGCGCCCCGGTAGATCTCCGTGTGCCCCGACTGGGCGCCGAAGCCCTTGATCTCCGTCACCATCATGCCGCGCACCCCCTGGGCGGTGAGCGCCTCGCGCACCTCCTCGAGCTTGAACGGCTTGATCGTCGCCATGATGAGTTTCACGTCCGCTCCCCTGCCCGCGTCCTCGGGGCAGGGGGGATGCCGCGACGCGGCGAGTCCAGGCGTCCCAGCGGTCCGGGCGCCGGCCCGCCGCGCGAACCGGGCCAACCTCGCACAAGTTGTGCGCAACGCCCAAGGATTGGGCAGAGGGGAAATGCGCCACGCCCCGCCCGCCCGCGCGCCGGCCCCTTCGACAGCGCCCCCGGCTGCCTGTATGGTGCCCAGCCAAGAAGGCGGGAGAGGCCCGCACGGGCAGGCGGTCCATGGCGAAGACGACGAACAGGCGGCCCCTGGTGGCCGACCGGAGGGCACCCCAGGAGCCCCGGCGCGCGCGCAAGCCGCCGCCGCCGCGCCGCCGGGGGCCGGTGCGCTGGCTCCTGCTGCTGCCCCTGCGGCTCCTGCGCGCCGTCCTGCGCGCGCTGTGGTCCGTCCTGTGGCGCGCGGGGCTGATCGGCGGGCTCGCGCTCGGCCTCTGGGTCGCCTACCTGGCCTCCACGCTGCCCTCCGCCGCCTCGCTCGTGGACGGGCGCGCGCGCGGCTCGGTGACGCTCCTGGACCGCGACGGCGCCCCCTTCGCCTGGCGCGGCGACCAGTTCGCCGGCCCCGTCACGGCGGCCTCCGTGTCCCCCTACCTGCGCGACGCCGTGGTGGCCACCGAGGACCGCCGCTTCTGGTGGCACCCGGGGCTGGACCCCCAGGGCATCGCCTCGGCCATGCGCATCAACATGAGCGAGGGCCGCGCCCCCTGGTCGGGCAACGGCGGCTCGACCATCACCCAGCAGACGGCCAAGCTGCTGTGCCTGGGCCGCCCCTACGACCCCTCGGCCTGGGAGGACGAGGCCGCCTACGAGGCCGACTGCCGGCGCACCACGCTCGCGCGCAAGGCCGAGGAGGCGGTCTACGCCCTGGCCATGGAGTGGCGCTACACCAAGGAGGAGATCCTCACGATCTACCTCAACCGCGCCTACCTGGGCGCGGGCACGCGCGGCTTCGAGGCCGCCGCCCGGCGCTACTTCGGCATCCCGGCCGCCGACGTGGACCCCGCCCAGGCCGCCATGCTGGCGGGGCTGCTCAAGGCGCCGACGACCTTCGCCCCCACCGGCGACCTGGCCCGCTCGCAGGGGCGCGCGGCCGTGGTCATCGGCCTCATGGCCGAGCAGGGCTACCTCTCCCCCGGCCAGGCCCGGGACGCCCTCCTGAACCCCGCGCGGCTCTCGCCCGGGGCCCAGGCCCGCACCGGGGGCGCCTTCGCCGACTGGGTCATGGACTCGGGCCCCGAGTTCTTCACCGAGGGCACCACCGAGGACGTCACCATCGCCACCACCTTCGACCCCCGCCTCCAGGCGGCCGCCGAGGACGCCCTGGCGGCCGTCTTCCGCGACAGCGTGCGCGACGGCAGCGAGGCCCAGGCCGCCATCGTCGTCATGAGCGCCGACGGCGCCGTGCGCGCCATGGTGGGGGGCCGCGAGGACGGCGCGGGCCGCTTCAACCGCGCCACCATGGCGCTGCGCCAGACGGGCTCGGCCTTCAAGCCCTTCGTCTACGCCGCCGCCCTCGACCTCGGCCTGTCCCCCACCGACGTCGTGGACGACAGCCCCCTGTGCCTGTCCATCGCGGGCTCGGGCACCTGGTGCCCGGCCAACTACGACCGCGCGTTCAAGGGGCCGATCACGCTCACCCAGGCCCTGGCCGAGAGCCGCAACATCCCCGCCGTGCGCATCTCGGAGGAGGTCGGCCGCGACGGCGTGCGCGCCATCGCCGAGGGCTTCGGCCTCCAGGGCGACCTGGCGCTGGGCCCCGCGCTGGCGCTGGGCGCCTCCGAATCCACGCTCCTCGACATGACCGGCGCCTACGCGGGCATCCTCAACGGCGGCTCGGCCGTCGAGCCCTACGGTCTCGTGGCGCTCACGCTCGCCGGCGACGAGACGCCCGTCATGGACCAGGGCGGCGGCATCCGCGAGCGCGTGGTCCAGGAGACGGCCGCGCGCGAGCTGACCTGGATGATGTGGAACGTGGTCGAGGACGGCACCGGCCAGCGCGCCCGCATCCCCGGCTGGGAGCTGGCCGGCAAGACCGGCACCACGCAGGGGGCGCGCGACGCCTGGTTCATCGGCTTCTCGGCCGACACCGTCACCGGCGTGTGGATGGGCTACGACGACAACACGCCGCTCTCCGGCGTCACCGGCGGGGGGCTGCCGGCCGAGATCTGGCGCGAGGTCATGACGCGCATCCTCGACGGCGAGACGCCCGTGCCCCTGCCCATGGCGCCCCCGGCGGGCGGCCTGGGGCGCTTCGTGGACCCCGGCGGGCTGCTCGCCGACGGCCAGGGGGAGGGCTTCGAGCCCACGGGCGACCCGGCCACGGACGCGGCGCTGGCCGCCGCCTTCGGGCCGCCCCCGGGCGAGGGCGACACGTCCGAGCAGGCCATCCTGGACGCCCTGGGCGCGATCCTCCAGACCCCCTGACGGGGCGTTGCGTCCCCCGGGGGGGCACCGCGCGGTGCCGCAACGAAGCGTCAACCACGGCCCTGGTAGGAATGACGCGCCCGGGCGGCGGTCGCGCGGGCGTGTCGCGGCCCGCCTTCCCGGAGGTCCGCGACGGGTCTAAGGAAACCGGGGGCCCCGGGGCACCCCACGCGGACGGGAGGCGGACATGGCGGCGGACGACGCGACCAAGCGCGGCCTCGCGGAGCTGCGCGCCGCCCGCGCCGAGGGACGCTGGCTCTACTGGGCCACGGCCATCTTCAGCTTCTTCGTCAACATGCTGATGCTGACGGGGCCGCTCTACATGATGAACGTCTACGACCGCGTGCTCGGCTCGCGGTCGCTCGAGACGCTGGTGGCCCTGTCGGCCCTGGTGGCCTACCTCTACGCCTGCATGGGCGTCCTGGACTTCGTGAGGGCGCGCCTGATGGGGCGCGCGGGCGCCCGCTTCCAGACCCGGCTCGACCGCCGCGTCTTCTCGGCCTCCTTGCGCTCCGTGCAGGCGGGCCGCGCGGGGCGCGAGGCCCAGACCGCCATGCGCGACCTCGAAGGCGTCCAGCGCGCCATCACCTCGCCCGCGCTGATGTCCATCTTCGACCTGCCCTTCGCCCCCATCTTCTTCGCGGGCATCTTCGTCTTCCACGCCTGGATGGGCTGGCTGGCGGTGGGCGCCGCCCTGGTCCTCGTCCTCCTGGCGCTGGCCAACCAGGCCGCCACCCGGCGGCCCCTGGAGGTCGCCGCCCAGACCGCCTTCCAGGCCGAGGCCGCCGGCCAGCAGCTCAGGGCCGAGAGCGAGACCATCGGCGCCCTGGGGATGCGCGAGAGCGCCTTCCGCCGCTGGCAGCAGGCGCGCGGCCTGTCCCTGCGCACCTCCATCGAGGCCCAGGACGCCGGCGGCACCTACTCGGCGCTGATCCGCGCCTTCCGGCTCTTCGTGCAGTCGGCCATGCTGGGCCTCGGCGCCTTCCTCGTGCTGCGCGGCCAGATGACCTCGGGCGCCATGATCGCGGGCTCCATCCTGCTGGGCCGCGCGCTCCAGCCCATCGAGACCATCGTCGGCCAGTGGGCCATCCTCCAGAGGGGCCGCGAGGGCTGGGCCAACCTCGCCGTCCTGCTCGGCGAGGTCCCCGAGGAGAGCCGCCGCACCGCGCTGCCGCGCCCCAAGGGCCGCCTGGAGGCCGAGCAGGTCACGGTGGTCCCCCCCGGCGAGCAGGCCGCCACCCTGCGCATGATCTCCTTCAAGGTGGAGCCCGGCCAGGCTGTGGGCGTGGTGGGCGTCTCGGGCTCGGGCAAGAGCACGCTGGCGCGCGCCCTGACCGGCACCTGGCGGGTGGCGGGCGGCAAGATCAGGCTCGACGGGGCCGCGCTCGACCAGTACGACCCCGACGTGCTGGGCCGCCACGTGGGCTACCTGCCCCAGCGCGTGGCGCTCTTCGAGGGCACGATCCGCGACAACATCGCCCGCCTCGCGCCCGAGCCCGACGACGCCGAGGTGGTGCGCGCGGCCAAGGCGGCGGCGGCGCACGAGATGATCCTCAAGCTGCCGGACGGCTACGACACGCGCGTGCAGGCCAACGGGGGCCGCCTGTCGGGGGGCCAGATCCAGCGCATCGGCCTGGCCCGCGCCCTCTACGGCGACCCGGTGCTGGTCGTGCTCGACGAGCCCAACTCCAACCTCGACAACGACGGCTCGCTCGCGCTCAACGCCGCCATCCGCTCGCTGAAGTCGCGCGGCGCCTGCGTGCTCATCATGGCCCACCGCCCGGCGGCCATCCAGGAATGCGACCTGCTCCTGATGATCGAGGGCGGCATGAGGCGCGCCTTCGGCCCCAAGGAGGAGGTGCTGAGGGACGTGGTGCAGAACCACAAGCAGCTGGCCGCGCCGGGCCAGACCGGAGGCGTGACGTGACCGACCAGGCGACCGACGCCCCCGCCCCCGCCCCCGCCGCCGGCGGCCCTCTCGTGCCGCGCGCGCCCGACCGGCTGCCCGCCCATCCCGGCCCCCGCCAGCCCCCGCCCCCGCCCCCCGAGCCGCGCTGGTCCGCCCGCTCCCCGCTCCTGATCGGCTTCGCCTGCCTGGCGCTCCTCGTGGGCGGCTTCGGCGTCTGGAGCACCACGACCTACCTGTCGGGCGCCGTCATCGCCCAGGGCCGGCTGGAGGTCGCCCAGAGCCGCCAGGTGGTCCAGCACCCCGACGGCGGCGTGGTGGCCGAGATCGAGGTGGCCGAGGGCGACGCGGTGGAGGCGGGCCAGCTCCTGATCCGCCTGGACGCCGACGCGCTCCAGAGCGAGCTGGCCGTGGTCGAGGGCCAGCTCCTGGAGGTGCTCGCGCGGCGCGCCCGCTTCGAGGCCGAGGAGGAGGGCGCCGACGCCCTCGGCTTCGAGCCGCTGCTGCGCGACAGCGCCAACCCCGTCGCCGCCGACCTCATGGCCGGCTCCGAGCGCCTCTTCCGCGCCCGCCAGGAGACGGCCGCGCGCGAGGCCGAGCAGCTCGCCCAGCAGCGCGACCAGATCGCCGACCAGGTGGAGGGCATCCGAGCCCAGCAGGACAGCGTCGCCCGCCAGCTGGAACTCATCGGCCAGGAGCTCGAGAACCAGCAGAGCCTGCTCGACCAGGGGCTCACGCAGGCCGCCCGCGTGCTCGACCTGGAGCGCGAGCGGGCCAACCTGCTCGGCCGCCAGGGCGAGCTGGCCGCCTCCGTCGCCCAGGCCGAGAGCCGCACAAGCGAGATCGAGCTGGAGATCCTGCGCACGGCCTCGGCCCGGCGCGAGGAGGCCTCCACGCGCCTGCGCGACCTCCAGTTCAACGAGATCGAGCTGAGCGAGCGCCGCCGCGCCCTCATCACGCGGCTCGACCGCCTGGACATCCGCGCGCCCGTGTCCGGCGTGGTCTTCGGCATGACCGTGTTCGCGCCGCGCTCGGTCATCCGCCCGGCCGAGCCCATCCTCTACCTGGTCCCCCAGGACCGCCCCTTGGTCATCTACGCTCAGGTGGAGCCGCTCCAGGTGGACGAGGTCCAGGCCGGCCAGCCCGTCGAGCTGCGCTTTCCCGCCTTCCCCCAGCGCACCACCCCCGAGCTGCAGGGCTATGTCGTCAGCGTCTCGGCCGACGCCATCACCGACGAGGCCTCGCGCCTGAGCTTCTACCGCGCCGAGATCGAGCTGCCCGAATCGGAGGCGGCCAAGCTCCCCGAAGGCAGCAGGCTGGTCCCGGGGATGCCGGTCCAGGCCTTCATCGCCACGGGCCGGCGCACGCCGCTCGAGTACCTCCTCAAGCCCTTCACCGACTACTTCGCGCGCGCCTTCCGGGAGACATGAATGGACGTCGAGAGCCGCCTGCGCGAGCTGGGCCTGACCCTGCCCTCGCCCCCCGCCCCCGTCGCCGCCTACGTCCCCTTCGTGCGCTCGGGCGCCCAGCTCCACGTCTCGGGCCAGGTGTCGCGCCACCCCGACGGGAGGGTCCTCAAGGGCCGGCTCGGCCAGGACATGGATCAGGCCCAGGGCGCCGAGGCGGCCCGCTCCTGCGCGCTCCAGCTCCTCGCCCAGGTCCGCGCCGCCACCGAGGGCGACTGGGGCCGGCTCGTCCGCGCCGTCAAGCTCACGGGCTTCGTGGCCTGCGCCCCCCACTTCGACCAGCAGCCCGCCGTGGTCAACGGCTGCTCCGAGCTGCTCGTGGCGGCCCTGGGCGAGGCGGGGCGTCACGCCCGCTCCGCCGTGGGCGTGGCCGCCCTCCCCCTCGGCGCCGCCGTGGAGGTGGAGGCGCTCTTCGAGCTGCGCTGAAGGGCCGCCCTTGCCCGGGCGGGGGCGGCGGCTAGGCTCCGCGCCCATGGACCCCGCCTTCCTCCGCCGCCCCCTCGCCCACCGCGCGCTCCACGGCCCCGGCGCCCCCGAGAACTCCCGCGCCGCCATCCGCGCGGCCCTCCGCCACGGCTACGGCATCGAGATGGACCTCCAGCCCTCCCTGGACGGCGTGGCCATGGTCTTCCACGACGAGAGCCTCGGCCGCCTCACCCCCGCGGCCGGCCCCATCGCCGCCCGCACGGCCCGGGAGCTGGGCCGCATCCCCCTGAAGGGCGGGGACGAGGGCATCCCCACCCTGGCCGACGTCCTCGCCCTGGTCGCCGGCCGCGTCCCCCTCCTCATCGAGGTCAAGGACCAGGACGGCGCCATGGGGTCGCGCGTCGGCCCGCTGGAGGAGGCCGCCGCGCGGGCGCTGCACGGCTACGACGGCCCCGTGGCCCTGATGTCCTTCAACCCCCATTCGGTGGCCGCGCTCCGCGACCTCCTGCCGGGCGTGCCCCGGGGCCTCGTCACCTCCGCCTACGACGAGGACGACTGGGCCCCCCTTCCCGCCGCCACCTGCGCGCGGCTCCGCGCCATCCCCGACTACGAGCCCACGGGGTCGTCCTTCGTCAGCCACGAGGCCGCCGACCTCGCCCGCCCCCGCGTCCTCGAGCTGAAGGCGCAGGGCGCCACCGTCCTCTGCTGGACGGTCCGCTCCCCCGAGGCCGAGGCCGAGTCGCGCCGGATCGCCGACAACGTCACCTTCGAGGGCTACCTGGCGTGACCCTCACTGCCACGGTCCACGGGGCCATCGGGGAGATCGCCCCCGAGGAGTGGGACGCCTGCGCCGCCCCCGAGGCGGCCGAGGGCCGCCCGCTGGACCCCTTCACCACCCACCGCTTCCTCCTGGCGCTCGAGGACAGCCGCTCTGTCGGGCCGGGCACCGGCTGGACGCCGCGCCACCTCGCGCTCCGCGAGGGCGGCGACGTGGTGGCCGTCATGCCGCTCTACCTGAAGTCCCACAGCCAGGGCGAGTACATCTTCGACTGGGGCTGGGCCGAGGCCTGGGCGCGCGCCGGCGGGCGCTATTACCCCAAGGCGCAATGCGCCGTGCCCTTCACCCCCGTCACCGGCCGCCGGCTCCTCGCCCGCCCCGGGGCCGAGGCCCTGCGCCCCGCGCTCCTCGACGCGGCCCTCCAGGCCTCGGACGGCCTGTCCTCGCTCCATGTCACCTTCTGCACCGAGGAGGAGGCGGAACTGGGGGCGTCCCTCGGCCTCCTGCGCCGCCTGTCCCAGCAGTACCACTGGGAGGACGCTGGCTACGGCACCTTCGACGGCTTCCTGGCCGCGCTGTCCTCGCGCAAGCGCAAGGCCATCCGCCACGAGCGCGCGGCCGCGCAGGGGTTCGGCGGCACCATCGAGGCGCTCACCGGCGAGGCCCTGAAGCCGATCCACTGGGCTGCCCTGTGGCGCTTCTACCAGGACACGGGCAGCCGGAAGTGGGGCCAGCCCTACCTCACGCGCCTCTTCTTCGACCTCGCCGCCCAGCGGCTCGCGGGGGACTGCCTCCTGTTCGTGGCCTGCCGCGACGGCCGCCCCGTCGCCGGCGCGCTCAACCTCGTCGGGCGCACCACGCTCTACGGGCGCTACTGGGGCGCCACGGAGCACGTCCCCTTCATGCACTTCGAGCTGTGCTACTACCAGGCGATCGAGTGGGCGCTCGGCCACGGGCTCGCCCGCGTCGAGGCCGGCGCGCAAGGCGAGCACAAGGTCGCCCGAGGCTACCGCCCCGTGGCCACCCATTCGCTCCACCACGTCGCCGACCCCCGCTTCCGCGCCGCCGTGGCCGACTTCCTCTCGCGCGAGGCGGAGGCCGTGGAGGAGGAGATCGAGGTGCTGACGGAGATGGGGCCGTTCAGGAAGGTGGCCGTGGACGAGGTGGAGTAGAGGAAGAACCGGGGGACCAGATGGCCCCCCGGACCCCCCCCCGTGCGGGTGCCCCGTCCCGAGGGGTCGGCCCCGCACGCGGAGGGGCCTGGGGAGGCCCGCGGGTCTCCCCAGCCTTCCTTCCTCTCCCGCTCCGCCCGTGCCATCCTGCCCGCGTCCCCCTCGGAGCCGCCATGCTGACCCTCCACACCCATCCCTTCTCGCGCGGGCGCGTGGCCCGCTGGATGCTGGAGGAGACCGGCGCGCCCTACGAGGCCGTGGTCGTGCCCTTCGGCCCCGGGATGCGCACGCCCGATTACCTCGCCCTCAACCCCATGGCCAAGGTGCCCACGCTGGTGCACCCCGGCGGCGTCGTCACCGAGGTCGCCGCCATCGTCGCCTGGCTCGCCGAGACCTTCCCCGCCGCCGGCCTCCTGCCGGCCGACAAGGGCAGCTTCCTGCGCTGGATGTTCCTCGGCGCCGGCCCCCTGGAATACGCGATCACCAACGCCTCCATGGGCTTCCACGTCCCCGCAGAGAGCGAGGGCCGCATGGGCTACGGGTCGCTCGACCGCGTCCTGGGCGCCCTGGCGGCGCAGCTCGACCGGACGCCCAACCTCTGCGGCGACGCCTGGTCGGCCGCCGACCTCTACCTCGGCTCCCAGGTCGCCTTCGCCGCCGAGCGCGGCGGCCTGCCCGTGCCCCCCCGCCTCATGGCGTGGGCGACGGAGGGCCGCGACCGCCCGGCCGCCAAGCGCGCGCAGGAGAAGGACGACGCCCTGGCCGCGAGCCTCCCCCGTGGCTGACCTCCTCGCCCCCGAGGAGCGCCAGGCGCTCCTGCCCGCCCTGGGCGAGGCCGGCTGGGGGGCCGACCCCGCCACCGACTCGCTCCGCAAGGTCTGGCACTTCCGGTCCTTCTCGGAGGCCTGGGCCTTCATGTCCCGCGTGGCGCTCCTGGCGGAGAAGGCCAACCACCACCCCGACTGGACCAACCGCTACAACGTGGTGGACCTGCGCCTGACCACCCACGCCGCGGGCGGCCTCACGCGGCTCGACACCGACCTCGCCCGGCGCATAGACAAGGTGGCCGGCGACGCCCGCATCCAGGCGGACCTCGCGGAGCCCATCGCCTGCCTCTGCGAGAGGGTGCCGCATTGAGGCGCATCGAGGAGGTCCGCTTCCACTACCTGTCCATGCCCACCGTCACCACGGCGGCCGACGGCAGCCAGGACGCGCTGCTCGTCCATGTCGCGGCCGGCCCGGACGAGGGCTGGGGCGAATGCGAGGCCTCGCCGCTGGCCTCGATCGCCGCCTGGGTCGCCCCCATGAGCCACGGCGCCTGCCGCCCCGTGCGCGACGCCGTGCTGGGCGAGCCGCTGGAGTCCCCCGAGGACATCGCGCGCATCGCCCGCAAGGTCTCCTCTTGGTCCATGGACCTCCTCCAGGCCGCCCATGTCTGGTCCGGCGTGGAGATCGCCCTGTGGGACCTCCTGGGGCGGGCGCGCGGGGAGCCGTGCTGGCGGCTCCTGGGCCAGGGGGCCTCCCACGCCCGCCTCCCCTACGCGTCCGTGCTCTTCGGGGACACGCCCGAGGCCACCGAGGCGGCCGCCCGCCGCATCCGCTCGCGCGGCTTCCGGGCCGCCAAGTTCGGCTGGTCGCCCTTCGGGCTGGACCTGCGGACCGACGAGGCCCACCTGGAGGCCGCCCGCGCCGGCCTCGGGGACGACGCCACCCTGCTCATAGACGCGGGCCAGGTCTGGGGCGAGGACGTGGAGGAGGCCGCCCGGCGCCTGCCCGCCCTCCTCGCCGCCCGCGCCGCCTGGCTCGAGGAGCCCTTCGCCGGCCAGGCGCTCTCGGCCTACGCCGCGCTCGCCGCGCGCTCCCCCGTGCCGCTCGCGGGCGGGGAGGCCGCGCACGACCGCCACATGGGCCTGAACCTGCTGCGCCTGGGCGGCGTGGGCTTCGTCCAGATCGACACGGGCCGCATCGGCGGCCTGGGCCCCGCCCGGGCCGTCGCCGAGGCGGCCGAGAGGCAGGGCGCCACCTTCGTCAACCACACCTTCACCTCCAACCTCGCCCTGTCGGCCTCGCTCCAGCCTTACGCCGACCACCCGGAGGGCCGCCTCTGCGAGTATCCGCTCGACCTCCAGCCGCTGGCCCGCGACCTCACGGCCGCCCGCATCGAGCCCGGCCCCGACGGCCTCCTGCGCCTCCCCGACGGCCCGGGCCTGGGGGTCGCGGTGGACGAGGCGGCGCTCGCGGCCTACGCCGTGGACGTGGAGATCGCCGTGGGGGGCCGCCGCCTCTACCCCTGAGGGGGCGCGGCCGGCCCTAGGTCCAATCGACATTCACCCTAGGCTGTAGTGGAGGGCCCTTGTTGGGACGGGGTGGATCATGGCCAAGCGCTACGAGCTGAGTTTGGCGCAGTGGGAGCGGATCGCGCCCTTGCTGCCGGGCAAGGCGGGCGATCCGGGTCGGACGGGCTCGGACAACCTGTTGTTCGTGAACGGTTGCCTGTGGGTTCTGCGGTCGGGGGCGCACTGGTGCGACCTGCCCGAGCGCTACGGGCGCTGGAAGACGGTGCATCGGCGCTTCAGCCGCTGGTGCCATTCGGGCGTGTGGGAGCGGGTGTTCGCGACGCTCACGGCCGACTGTGACAACGCCTACCTGATGCTGGACAGCACGATCGTGCGCGCCCACCAGCAGGCGGCGAGCGGAAAGGGGGGGCCAGGGACCAGGCGCTGGGGCGCTCCCGAGGCGGGCTGACCAGCAAGGTCCACATGCTCGCCGATGCGCTCGGCCGGCCCTTGCGCCTTCTCGTCACGCCGGGGCAGAGGGGCGACGTCACCCAGGCGGCCCCCTTGCTCGACGGCCACAAGGGTCGCGCCGTGCTCGCCGACAAGGCCTATGACAGCAACGCCTTGCGCGCCTTCATCGCCAGCATGGGCGCCGAGGCCGTGATCCCCTCCAACCGCTCGCGCAAGGTCCTCATCCCGCACGATCCGCTAGCCTACAAGCACCGCAACCGCATCGAGCGCTGCTTCAACCGCCTCAAGCACTTCCGCCGCTTCGCCACCCGGCTCACGACCGACGAGCCATCCACTTCGCAGGCTTCGCCCACCTCGCCGCCACCATGATCTGGCTCACTTGAATGTCGATCGGACCTAGGGCCGCCCCACCGCCGCAAGGTCGGCGGGCTCGATGCCGAGCCGGCGCAGGTCGGCCGGCGCAGGCGCCGTGTCCCGCGCGAGCGCGCCCGCCACGCGGGCGGCGGCGAAGACGGGAAGAAGGGCAGCGAGGCGGGTCATGGCAGTCCCCTTGGGATCGGTCTGGCTAGTTCCAGGGATATGGGGCTGCCGCCGCCCGCCCGGGAGGCCCGGGCGCGCAAGGCCGCCATGCGCGGAGATGGTGCCGCCTCCCCGGCTCGAGCGGAGGACCCCCAGATCCACAATCTGGTCGAGTCTTTTCCATCTCAATGTGAGTGATCCCGGTGTGTGGTGATAGGGTGGATCATCATGCTGGGAGGGAGGCGCTAT
>ERZ1066122.384-NODE-384-length-46874-cov-29.837096_pt1 | contig 46874 bp, 41 predicted proteins | sample MGYA00382769_ERZ1066122 | MGnify/ENA primary metagenome ERZ1066122 (study PRJEB33369, sample SAMEA5778352) | biofilm metagenome | biome: Industrial cooling water; feature: Water cooling tower basin; material: Biofilm | place: United Arab Emirates | collected... | reverse complement strand
GCCGGCGCCCGAGCGGCGCGACTCCGCCGCCGCGCGCAGCCGCGCCCCGGCGCCGCGCCCGCGTCCCGCCGTCGACAGCGCCGAGCGGCCGTTCCGCCTCCCCGACGAGGCGCGCTGACGATGTGGGGGTGGCTCCGCCTGCTCCTCCTCGTGGCGGCGCTCGTCGTCGGCGAGTTCGTCGTGCAGCCCTTGCTCGGCTTCCGCGTGCGGCTCGATCTTCTCGTGATCGCGCTGCTGCTCGTGGCCATCCGGGTGCGCCCCGGGGCGGCGGCGGTGGTCGGCTTCGCCCTCGGCGCCCTCGCCGACGCCGCGTCGCCGACCGGGCTCGGGAGCGGGATGCTGGCGATGGCGGCGGTGGGCTACGTGACGAGCTGGCTGAAGGCGGCGTTCTTCGCCGAGAACGCGCTCCTCAACGGCATCGTGATCTTCGCGAGCGCATGGGGGGCGACGATGCTGCGCCTCGTGCTCGGCGGCGGCGTCTTCGAGCCGGGCTTCACCATCCAGGCGCTCGTCTGGGCGCCCCTCTCGGCCGCCGCGACCGCGCTCGTCGGCGTCCTCCTCTTCGTCGCCGCGCGGCCGCTGCTGCGCGAGGCGGTCGCGTGAGCTTCCACCCGAACGACGTCGCGCGCCGCGCGGCGGCGTCGCGGCTCCTCCTCGGCGTCGGCTTCGTCGCGCTCGTCGGCGCCTTCTTCCGGGCGCAGGTGGTGCGCAACGCGGAGTACGTGGCGCAGGCCGAGGAGAACCGGCTGCGCGAGGTCCCGCTCCCCGCGCCGCGCGGCATCATCTACGACCGCAACGGGCAGGTCATCGCCGAGAACCTCCCGGGCTACAGCGTCTCGCTCCTCAGCCCCTCGGCCGACTCGCTCCGCTCCGCCATGCGGCGCCTGAGCGACATCATCCCGATCACCGACGACCAGATCGCCGCCGCCGTGCGGCGCTGGCGGCGCGCCCCGACGCGCCCGGCGGTCATCCTCCCCGACGCGCCGTTCGACGTCATCGCGGTGCTCGAGGAGCGCCGCATCGAGAACCCCGGGCTCATCATCCAGAGCACCCCGAAGCGCTACTACCCCGAGGGGAACGTGGTCAGCGCCTTCGTGGGCTACACGGGCGAGATCACCGAGAAGGAGCTGGGCGACAGCGTCTGGAGCGGATACGTCGCCGGGCAGCAGATCGGCAAGGGGGGGCTCGAGCGGCGCTACGAGCCCGAGCTGCGGGGGCAGGAGGGGGTGCGCTACGTCGAGGTCGACGCGCGCGGGCGCGTGGTGCGCGAGGCCGGGGCGCGGCAGGACCGCCCGGCGGTCGCGGCGCCCGCGCTCAAGACCAACATCGACATGGAGCTGCAGCGCTTCGTCGCCGGGCTGGTGGGCGACTCGGTGCGCGCGGGGATCATCGCGATGGAGCCGGAGACGGGCGCCGTGCTCGCGCTCTACAGCGGCCCGTCGTACGACCCGAACCGCTTCATCGGCGGCATCCCGGCCGACTACTGGCGCGAGCTCAACACCGACCCGCGCCGGCCGCTGTACAACAAGGTGATCCAGGGGCGCTATCCCCCCGCGTCCACGTGGAAGCTCGCGACGAGCGTCATGGGGATGGAGGCGGGGCTCACCACGCTCGACACCCGGATGCCGGTGCCGTGCACCGGCGGCTACTACTTCGGGCGCTATTTCAAGTGCTGGAACAAGCGGGGGCACGGCAACGTGAACCTGCGCCAGGCGATCGAGCAGAGCTGCGACGTCTTCTTCTACCAGCTCGGGCTCCGCCTCGGCCTCTCGCGGCTGGTCGCGGGGGGGATCAAGCTCAAGATGCGCGAGCGGTCGGGGATCGACCTGCCGAACGAGACACAGCCCGCCTTCCCGCGCGACGCGCAGAACTACTTCAACCAGCGCTACGGTGTCCGCGGCTGGGTGCCGGGGTCGGTGTCGCTCAACCTGTCGATCGGGCAGGGGGAGAACGCGCAGACGCTGGTCAACATGGCGCGCTTCTACACGGCGCTCGCGACCGACGGCCACGCGGCGCGCCCCGAGATCGTGTCGCGGGCGCCGGACCGCGAGCGCATCATGGAGCTCGACTCGGTGCAGCTGCAGGGGCTGCGCGACGCGATGGCGGGCGTCGTGAGCGGGCGCGGCACGGCGGGGTCGGCGCAGATCCAGGGGATCACCGTCGCCGGCAAGACGGGGACGGCGCAGAACCCGCCGTATCCCGACCACGCCTGGTTCGTCGGCTTCGCGCCGGCGGTGAACCCGAAGATCGTCGTCGCGGTCTTCGTGGAGTACGGCGAGCACGGCTACGTCGCCGCCCGCTACGCCACGAAGGTCATGGAGAAGTACCTCAAGGCGCCGGCCGCGCCGCAGGTGATCACCGAATGATCCGCCGCATCCCGGACCTCCCCCTCTTCGCCACCGCGCTCGCGCTGAGCGCGTTCGGGATCGCGATGGTCTACTCGGCCGGCCAGACGGACACGGTCACCTTCGTCGTGAACCTCTGGAAGACGCAGCTCGCCTTCTGCGTCGTGGCGGTGCTCGCCGCCTTCGCGGTGCAGCGGACGAGCGTCCGCTTCCTCGACTGGGCGACGCCGATCGCCTACGTCTTCACCCTGATCCTGCTCGCGGCGACGCTCGTGCTTGGCTCGGGGGCGGGGACGGCCGCGAGCAGCAAGAGCTGGCTCCGCATCGGCGGGGTGAGCATCGGGCAGCCGGCGGAGCTCGCGAAGATCACCGTCGTGCTCATGCTCGCCCGTGTCCTCGCCAACCGGCGCGAGCCGCCGGAGTCGCTGCTCGACCTGTGGCACCCGGCGCTCATCGTCGGGATCCCGTGGGTGCTGATCATGCTGCAGCCCGACCTGGGGACGGGGATCGTCTTCATCGGGATCTTCTTCGCGATGCTCTTCTGGTCGGGGGTGAACTGGCGGCTCCTCCTGCTCGTCGCCTCGCCCGCGATCTCGCTCGTCCTCGCCTTCAGCACCAAGGTCTGGGGGGCGTGGTTCATCGTCCTCCTCCTGCTCGTCTGGGTCTACCGCCCGTACCTGCTCGAAGGGGTGGCGCTGGTGACGGTCAACGTCCTCACCGGCGTGATCGCCCCGGTGCTCTGGGAGAAGCTGCAACCCTACCAGCAGAAGCGGCTCCTCGTCTTCCTCGACCCCACCATCGACGCGAAGGCCAGCGGCTACCACGTCATCCAGTCGCAGGTGGCGATCGGCTCCGGTGGGTGGACGGGGAAGGGCTTCACCCTCGGCACGCAGAAACGCCTCGCCTTCCTCCCCGAGCAGCAGACCGACTTCATCTTCGCCGTCGTCGGCGAGGAGCTCGGCTTCCTCGGGGTGACGCTCGCGCTCGCGCTCTTCCTCTTCCTCTTCCTCCGGATCGTGCGTGTCGCGACCCGGGCGAACGACGCCTTCGCCTCGCTGATCGCCTTCGGGCTGCTCGCGAGCTGGCTCGTGCACGTGGTCGAGAACGTGGGGATGACGCTCAACCTGATGCCGATCACGGGGATCCCGCTCCCGTTCTTCAGCTACGGCGGGAGCTTCATGTTCGCCAGCTGGCTCGCCATCGGGATGCTCCTCCTGATCGCGCGCGAGGGACGCGGCTCGGGCGACCTGCTGGCCCGGTAGGGCGGCACGGCCGCGCCCGGCGCGCCACATGGCCGGGGCCGGCGTTGCCCCGGTCGGCATGACCCGCGAGATTCCCCGCATGGCCTGGTTCCGCAAGGACAAGAAGCCCCGCCAGCCGCGGCGCGAGAAGCTCGAGATCCCCCGCGACGCGTGGATCAAGTGCGAGGCGTGCGGGCACACCGACATCCGCGAGACCTTCGAGCGGAACCTGAACGTCTGCCCGCAGTGCGACTACCACCGTCGCATCCGGGCGATCGACTACGTCTCGATCCTCCTCGACGAGGAGTCGATCGAGGAGACCGAGACCGACCTCCGCTCGACCGACCCGCTCGGCTTCCCCGACTATCCCGCGCGCCTCAAGAAGGCGGTGACCAACGCCGGCGACCAGGACGCCGTCGTCACCGCGACCGGGATGCTCGCCGGGCTCCCGCTCAACGTGGCGGCGATGGACTTCGCCTTCATGGGCGGCTCGATGGGGTCGGTCGTCGGCGAGAAGATCGCGCGTCTCGGCCAGCGCTCGCTCGAGAAGAAGTTCCCGCTCCTGATCGTCTCGGCCTCGGGCGGCGCGCGCATGCAGGAGGGCGTCCTCTCGCTCATGCAGATGGCCAAGGTGTCGGCGATGCTCAGCATGCTCGCGGCACGCCGCATCCCCTACATCTCGCTCCTCACCAACCCGACGACCGGCGGCGTGAGCGCGAGCTACGCGATGCTCGGCGACGCGATCATCGCCGAGCCGGGGGCGGTGATCGGCTTCGCCGGGCCGCGCGTGATCAAGCAGACGATCGGGCAGGACCTCCCCGAGGGGTTCCAGACGGCCGAGTTCCTCCTCGAGCACGGGATGCTCGACGCCGTGGTGCATCGGCACGAGCTCAAAGAGACCGTCGGGCGGCTGCTGCGCCACATGACGGGGAAGCCCGCCGCCACCGGCTGGTCCGCCGCCTGAGCGACGCGCCGGTCACGCGGGGCTCGCCCCGCTACGTCCAGTCGATCGGCCGGCTCTTCGCGCGCACCACCACGGGGGTGCGGCTCGGGCTCGATCGCGTGCACGCGCTGCTCGCGGCGACGGGCGAGCCGCACCGCGCGGTGCCGGTCTTCCACGTCGCGGGGACCAACGGCAAGGGGAGCACCTGCGCGACGCTCGACGCGCTGCTGCGCGCCCGGGGCCGACTCGTGGGGCGCTACACGTCGCCGCACCTCGTCGACTTCCGCGAACGGATCCTCGTCGACGGCCGCCCCGTGACCGAGGACGACGTGCTCGCCTGGCTCGACGACCACGCCGCGCTGATCGACCGGACGGGCGCGACGTTCTTCGAGGCGACGACGGTGATGGCCTTCGACCTCCTCGCGCGCGCCGGCGTCGACGTCGCGGTGATCGAGGTCGGGCTGGGCGGGCGCCTCGACGCGACCAACGTGGTCGACCCGCTGGTCGCCGGGATCACCGGCATCGGCTGGGACCACATGGAGTTCCTCGGCACCTCGCTGTCGAGCATCGCGGCCGAGAAGGCGGGGATCGCGAAGCCCGGACGCCCGGTGGTCATCGGCGAGCCCGATCCGGCGATCGCCGCCGTGCTCGCGGCGCACGCCGAGGCGCGCGGAGCGGCGCCGGTCGTCGCGACGCGCTCGGCGTGGACGGTGCGTGACGTCCGCGTCGAGGGCGATGCCACGCACTTCACCGCCGGCCCCGCGGGCGGCGCGGTGCGCGCGTGGCGCACGCCGCTTCTCGGGGCGCACCAGGCGACGAACGCGGTCACCGCGCTGGCGATGCTCGAGGCGGCGGGGCCGGCGTGGGCGCTCCCCCCCGAAGAGGCGCAGGCGGCGCTCGACACGGTGCGGCTCGCGGGGCGGTTCCAGCGCGTGGGCCCGTGGCTCTTCGACGTCGCGCACAACGCCGAAGGGGCGGCGACGGTGGTCCGGTCGCTCGCGAGCGCGCGGAGCGGCGCCGGCCCGGTGGGTGCGGTGATCTGCGTCCTGCGCGACAAGGACTGGCCCACCATGCTCGCCACGCTCCTCCCGCAGCTCGACCGCTGCTGGCTCACCGAGGCGCCGACGGCGCCGCCGGGGCGGCGGTGGGACCTGGCCGAGGCCGCGCGCACCGCGCAGCGAGTCGCGGGGCGGGCGACGGTGGTCGCCGAGCCGTCGCTCGAGCGGGCGCTCGCGGCGGCGCAGGGGTCGTGCGCGACGGTGCTGGTGACGGGGTCGTTCCACACCGTGGGCGACGCGATGGCCGTGCTTGGGATCGATCCGCTGGGCGGGTAACTTTGCGGGATGGCCCAGTTCCGCCCGCTGAACGGATTCCGCGACTTCCCCCCCGAGCGATTCGCCGAGCGGGCGCACGTCTTCGCCACCTGGCGTCGCGTGGCGGCGCGCTACGGCTTCCAGGAGTACGACGGCCCGCCGCTCGAGCCGCTCGAGCTCTACACCCGCAAGAGCGGGGCGGAGATCGTGGAGCAGCTCTACTGCTTCACCGACAAGGGCGGGCGCGAGGTGGCGATGCGCCCCGAGATGACGCCGACGGTCGCGCGCATGGTGGCCGAGCAGGCGCGCGCGCTGCGGGTGCCGGTGCGCTGGTTCGCGATCCCGCAGCTCTTCCGCTACGAGCGGGCGCAGCGCGGGCGGCTCCGGGAGCACTTCCAGCTCAACTGCGACCTGTTCGGTGACGCGTCGCCGGCGGCGGACGCCGAGGTGCTGGCGCTCGTCATCGACATCCTCCGCGAATTCGGGCTGACGAGCGCCGACGTGCGCGTGCGGCTGAGCGACCGCCGGCTGCTGAACGCGATCCTCGCGGCGCTCGGGCACCCGGCGGAGCGCGTGCCGGCGATCTACGCGGTGCTCGACAAGCTGGAGCGCACGCCGGTGGAGCAGTCGCGCGAGCGGCTGCGCGAGGCCGGCGCGAGCGACGCCGAGGTCGATGCGCTGCTGGCGCTGGTGGCGCGCACCGCCGGCGAGGGCGCCGCCGCGCTCCGCCCCCTGCTCGCCGACGGCGAGGGGGCCGAGCGGCTCGCGGCGCTCGAGGAGACGCTGGGCATGGTGCAGTCGCTCATCGGCACCGACGTCGCGCCGTGGGTGCGCGTCGACCTCACGATCGTGCGCGGGCTCGCGTACTACACGGGGCTCGTCTTCGAGGTCTTCGACACGAAGGGCGAGCTGCGCGCGGTGGCGGGGGGCGGGCGCTACGACACGCTGCTGCAGGCCCTCGGCGGCGTCGACATGCCCGCGATCGGCTTCGGCTGGGGCGACGTGGTGCTCGGCGAGCTGCTGCGCGACCGGGGGCTGCTGCCGACGGGCGTCGCGACCCTCGACTGGTGGGTCGCGGGCGACGACGACGTGCCGCCGATGCGCGTGCGCGCGGTGGCCGGGGCGCTGCGCCGTGCGGGCGAGCGCGTCGAGTACGCGCTCCGCGCGCAGAAGACGAAGAAGCAGCTCGAGGCGGCGGCCAAGGCGGGGGCGCGGCACGCGCTCGTGCTGCGCGCCGAGGGCGCGGCGGTGATCGACATCGCCACGGGCGAGCGGGTGGCGACGCCCGACGCCGCCGCGCTCGACGCGGCGCTCGCGCGGCTCGCCACCGGCGGGACGACCTTCACGACCCTGATGCGGCCGGAGGCCGCGCACACCGACGCATGAGCGACGAGAAGAAGCTGACGACCCGGGCCGAGGACTTCAGCGCCTGGTACACGGACCTCGTGCTGCGGGCCGAGCTCGCCGACTACTCGCCGGTGCGCGGCTGCATGGTGATCCGCCCCGACGGCTACGGCATCTGGGAGCGGATGCAGGACGCGCTCGACCGGATGTTCAAGGCGACGGGGGTGCGCAACGCGTACTTCCCGCTCTTCATCCCCGAGAGCTTCCTCCGCAAGGAGGCGCAGCACGTCGAGGGCTTCGCCCCCGAGACGGCCGTCGTCACGCACGGCGGCGGCGAGAAGCTCGAGGAGCCGCTGGTCGTCCGCCCCACGAGCGAGACGATCATCTACCACATGTTCGCGAAGTGGCTGCAGAGCTGGCGCGACCTCCCGTTCCTCTACAACCAGTGGGCGAACGTCGTCCGCTGGGAGATGCGGACGCGCCTCTTCCTGCGCACGACGGAGTTCCTCTGGCAGGAGGGGCACACGGCGCACGCCACCCACGACGAGGCCGAGGCCAAGACGCGCGAGATGCTCGGCGTCTACCGGCGCTTCATGGAGGAGTGGATGGCGATGCCGGTGATCACCGGCCAGAAGAGCGAGAGCGAGAAGTTCGCCGGCGCGCTGCGCACCTACTCGTGCGAGGCGCTGATGCAGGACAACCGCGCGCTGCAGGCGGGGACGTCCCACAACCTCGGGCAGAACTTCGCGAAGGCGTTCGACCTCACCTTCCAGGGCGAGCAGGGGACGATGGAGCACGCCTGGAACACGAGCTGGGGGGTGAGCACGCGCATGATCGGCGGGCTGGTCATGACGCACGGCGACGACAACGGGCTCGTCTGCCCGCCGCGGCTCGCGCCGGTCGAGGTGGTGATCGTGCCGATCTACCGATCGGACGCGGAGCGCGCGCAGGTGCTCGAGGTGGCCGACCGGATCCGCGCCGAGATCGGCGGGCGCGAGCGCGGGGTCGAGGGGCGCGTGGCGGTGCACGTCGACGCGCGCGAGGGGGTGAAGCCGGGTGCCAAGTACTACCACTGGGAGCTCAAGGGCGTGCCGCTGCGCCTCGAGCTCGGCCCCCGCGACGTCGCGAACAACGCGTGCGTGCTCGTCCGGCGCGACACGCGCGCCAAGCAGCCGGCGTCGCTCGACGGGCTCCTCGGCACCGTGCACGGCCTCCTCGACACGATGCAGCGCGACCTCTTCGCCGCGGCGGTGGCGCGCCGCGAGGCGAACAGCCATCGCGGCGTGACGAGCTACGCGCAACTCAAGGAGCTCCTCGAGGGACCCGGCGGCTTCGTCTACGCGGGGTGGAACGGCGACCCGGCGGTCGAGGCGCGCGTGAAGGAGGAGACGAAGGCGACGATCCGCTGCATCCCCGACGCCGAGTTCCGGTCGCCCGAGGCGCCGACACGGTGCGTCGTGACGGGCGAGCCGGCGAAGCACGAGGTGGTATGGGCGAAGGCGTACTGACCGCCGGCTTCTGGCGGCACGACGGGGCGCTCCTCTGCGAGGACGTCCCGCTCGCCGCGATCGCGGCGGCCGTGGGGACGCCGACCTACGTCTACTCGGCGGGGGCGATCCGCGCCGCCTACCAGCGGCTGGCCGACGCGCTCGCCGGACTGCCGGTGCGCATCCACTACGCGGTCAAGGCGAACTCCACCCTCGCGATCCTGCGCATCCTGCAGGAGTCGGGGGCGGGCGCCGACATCGTGTCCGCGGGGGAGCTCCACCGCGCGCGGCTGGCCGGCTTCCGCGGCGAGGACATCGTCTTCGCCGGCGTGGGGAAGACGCGCTGGGAGATGGAGCACGCGCTCGACGCCGGGGTGCTGTTCTTCAACGTCGAGAGCGAGGGCGAGCTGGCGCTGCTGGCCGAGGTCGCGCGCGAGCGGGGCACGGTCGCGCGGGTGTCGCTGCGCGTGAACCCGGGCGTGGACGACGCGGCGGCAGGGCACGCGTACATCACGACCGGCGAGGCGGGGAGCAAGTTCGGGATCGACGTGCACCGCGCGCTCGACGCGGCGCGCGCGGCGATGTCTCACGACGCGCTGGAGCTCGTCGGGCTCGACATGCACATCGGCTCGCAGATCGGCGAGCTGTCGGCGTTCGCGACGGCCCAGCGCCGGCTGCGGCAGCTCCTCGACGAGGTGCGCGCCGCGGGGTGCGGGACGATCCGGTGGATCGACGTGGGCGGCGGCTTCCCGGTGGCGTACGCATCGGGGGAGCCCGAGGCCGACCTGGCGGCCTTCGCCGCGCTGCTGCGCGAGACGTTCGGCGACGCCGGCGTGCAGCTGATCGTCGAGCCGGGTCGCTTCCTCGTCGCCGAGGCCGGCGTGCTGCTGACGCAGGTGCTCTATCGCAAGACGAGCGGGCGCAAGGCGTTCGTGGTCACGGACGCGGCGATGAACGACCTGCTGCGTCCCTCGCTCTACGAGGCGCACCACGCGATCGAGCCGGTCGTCGCCACCGGCGCGCCCAAGGTCACGGCGGACGTGGTCGGTCCGGTCTGCGAGACGGGCGACTTCCTCGCGATGGATCGCCCGGTGGCCGACGTGCCTCCGGGGACGCTGCTCGCGATCCGCGACACCGGGGCCTACGGCTCGGTGATGAGCTCGAACTACAACTCGCGCGCGCGCGCGGCCGAGGTGCTCGTCCAGGGCGGCCAGTGGGGCGTCGCGGTCGCGCGCGAGACGCTCGACGACCTCGTGCGCCGCGAGCGGCTCGCCCCCGAGTGGAGGGACGCGTGATGCGCCTCGGGCTCCTCTCGGACACGCACGACCGCGTCGACGCGATCGCCGAGTTCGCGCGGCGCTTCGCCGAGGCGGGGGTGGGGATGGTCCTCCACTGCGGCGACTACTGCGCCCCCTTCTCGCTCGCGCCGATCCAGGCGCACCACCTGGCGCTCGTCGGCGTCTTCGGGCGCAATGACGGCGACCCGGAGGCGCTGCGCGCGGTCGCGAACGCCGGCATGGGGTCCGAGCTGTTCGAGGCGCCGCACTCGTTCGAGCTGCTCGGCCGCAGGATCCTGCTGGTGCACGACCTCGGCGACGCGCTGCAGCGCTCGATCGAGGCGCACGACATCGTGGTGCACGGCCACACGCACCGCGAGGAGATGAAGACGCGCGGGAGCACGCTCCTCGTCAACCCCGGCGAGGCGTGCGGATGGCTGCACGGCAGCCCGAGCGCCGCCATCCTCGACCTCGACGACCGCCGCGTCGAGATCCTCAAGCTCTCCGGCCCGGAATGGTCCCGCCGATGACCAGCCGCATCCTGATCCTCGACTGCGGCTCGCAGTTCACGCAGCTCATCGCCCGCCGCGTGCGCGAGGCGCGCGTCTACTCCGAGATCCACCCGTACACGATGCCGCTCGAGCGCATCCGCGCCTTCGCGCCGACGGGGATCATCCTCTCGGGGGGGCCGAGCTCGGTGCGCGACCCCGGGGCGCCGACCTTCGACCGCGCGATCCTCGACGTGGCGCCCGTGCTCGGCGTCTGCTACGGGATGCAGTGGATCGCGGCGACCGAGGGTGGCGAGCTGTCGCGCGGCGGGCGCCGCGAGTACGGGCGCGCGGAGGTGACGGTCACCGAGCCGTCGGGGCTCTTCGCCGGCTTCGAGGCGGGCGAGCGGACGGTGGTCTGGATGTCGCACGGCGACCACGTGGAGGCGGTGCCGCCCGGCTACGTGCTCACCGCGTCGAGCGACGCCAACCCCGTCGCCGCCTTCCGGCACGCGACGCGCCCGATCCACGCCGTGCAGTTCCACGCCGAGGTGGCGCACACGGTGCAGGGGCGGACGATCATCGAGAACTTCCTCTTCGGCGTCTGCCGCTGCACCCCCGACTGGACGCCGGGGCACTTCATCGAGCAGGAGGTCGAGCGGATCCGCACGCTCGTCGGCGACGCGCAGGTCATCTGCGGGCTGTCGGGGGGCGTGGACAGCTCGGTGGCGGCGGCGCTGGTGCACCGCGCGATCGGCGACCAGCTCACCTGCATCTTCGTCGATACGGGGCTGCTCCGCCTGCACGAGCGCGAGCAGGTGGAGCGCACGTTCCGCCAGCACCTCGGCATCCGCCTCGTCACCGTGCGGGCGGAGGACCGCTTCCTCGGCGTGCTCGCCGGGGTCGACGACCCCGAGAAGAAGCGCAAGGCGATCGGGCACACCTTCATCGACGTCTTCGAGGACGCGAGCGCCGAGGCGGGGAAGGACGCGAAGTTCCTCGTGCAGGGGACGCTCTACCCCGACGTGATCGAGAGCGTGAGCGCGACCGGGGGGCCGAGCGCGACGATCAAGACGCACCACAACGTGGGCGGGCTCAAGCCCGACATGACCTTCCGCCTCATCGAGCCGCTGCGCGAGCTGTTCAAGGACGAGGTGCGCAACGTCGGCCGCGAGCTCGGGCTCCCCGAGGAGATGGTCGGCCGGCACCCGTTCCCGGGGCCCGGGCTCGCGATCCGCGTCCTGGGCGAGGTGACGCCCGAGCGCGTCGAGATCCTGCGCCGCGCCGACGCGATCTACCTCGAGGAGATCCGCGCGGCGGGGCTCTACGACCAGATCTGGCAGGCCTTCGCCGTCTTCCTGCCGATCCGCAGCGTCGGGGTCATGGGCGACGGGCGCACCTACGAGCACGTGATCGCGCTCCGCGCCGTGACGAGCACCGACGGCATGACGGCCGACTGGTTCGCCTTCCCGCCGGACGTGATGGCGCGGATCAGCAACCGGATCATCAACGAGGTCGACGGCGTCAACCGCGTCGTCTACGACGTCAGCTCGAAGCCGCCGGCGACAATCGAGTGGGAGTGACCGCGCGGCACGCGTGTCGGGCGGGCACGGGAGCGATGCGGTGACCGCCGCCGTGCGCTAGTGGCACATGCACAGCCATAGAGCACGGCACTGCGTGCCACGGCGAAACGGCCCACGGCGGAACAGCCCACGGCTTTCCTGATCGCTTGAAGCCGTGGGCTGTTCCGCCGTGGGCCGTTTCGCCGTGGCACGCAGTGCCGTGCTCCAGCGCTGTTGCGGAGCCGCACCGCTCACGGACTCAGACGCCCTTCTCCGCGAGGAGCGCCATGAACTCCTCGGGCGTGCGGATCGCCATCAGCCGCTCCGGCACGTCGGGCTCCTTGCCGAACTGCGCGATGCGGCCGAGCACCGGGAGGTACTGGTTGCTCACCTCGAGCGGCGGCGCGACGATCAGGAAGAGGAAGTGCACCGGCTGCTCGTCCATCGCCTTGAAGTCGATGCCCGCCGTCTTGCGCCCGAAGGCGACGCGGAGCCGGCTGACGACGAGGGAGCGACAGTGCGGGATCGCGATGCCGCGGCCGATGCCGGTCGAGCCGAGGTTCTCGCGCCGCTTGAGCATCTTGTAGAGCATCCCCTCCGACTTCTCGTCGAGCCCGAGGAGCCCGATCAGCTCCTTGAGGACCTCGTCCTTGGTCGAGCCCTGCAGGTCGAGGGCGACGGCATCGGGGGAGAAGAATTCGCGCAGTTCCATCGGGGGCTCGCGGGTCGGCCAGGCGGGGGGCGTGCCCCCGGGCGGAACGGGCCAACGTACGGTCGGGTCGGGGGAGCGGCAAGCACGACCGTTGCCCGGCGATTCCCGAGCGGGGTAGCTTGCGGCATGGCCTCGTTCCCGTACCCCGCCGGGGGATACGCCGTCCCCCTCTTCCTCGCGCCGATGGCGGGCGTGTCGGAGTCGCCGTTCCGGCGCCTCTGCCGCGCCCACGGGGCCGACGTCGTGGTGACGGAGTTCCTCTCGGCCGAAGGGATCCGCCGCGAGAACGAGGCGACGATCGCCAAGCTGCGCTTCACGCCGGGCGAGCACCCCATCGGCGTGCAGATCTTCGGCGCCGACCCGGTGGCGATGGGCGAGGCCGCCGCGCTCGTCACCGACGTCTTCCAGCCGGACTACGTCGACATCAACTTCGGCTGCCCGGTCAAGAAGGTCGTCAAGCGCAACGGCGGCTCCGGCTGCCTGCGCGACCTCGACCTCGTGCAGCAGGTGATCCGCGCGGTGCAGGGGAGCACGCACCTCCCGGTGACGGTGAAGATCCGCAGCGGCTGGAGCGAGGAGCTGCGCGACCCGGTGACGATCGCGCTCCGCTGCCAGGACGCCGGTGCCAAGGCGCTCGCGCTCCACCCGCGCACGCGCACGCAGATGTACACGGGGCACGCGCGCTGGGAGGAGATCGCGCGGGTCAAGGCGGCGCTCGACATCCCCGTGATCGGCAACGGCGACATCAGGACGCCGCACGACGTCGTCCGCATGCATCGCGAGACCGGGTGCGACGCGATGATGATCGCGCGCGGCTCGTTCGGGCAGCCGTGGATCTTCGACCAGGCGCGCGACCTCCTCGAGGGGCGGCCGATGCGCCCCGTGCCCGAGGTACGCGAGCGCTTCGCGATCGCGCTCGACCACGCGCGCATGGCCGACGCCTACGAGCCCGACCGGCGCGGGGCGGCGATCGAGTTCCGCAAGCACCTCGGCTGGTACTGCAAGGGGCTCCCCGGCTCGGCGAAGCTGCGCGAGCGCCTCCACCAGGTGAACGCGCTGGCGGAGGTCGAGGACATCTTCGCCGACTACCTGCACGACACCGAGCGGTACGTGGCCGCCGGTCGTGCGACCGCGGTCACCGCCGACGAGGCGCCGGCCGCGGCCTGATCGCGGGCGTGCCGTCGCGCCCGCTCGCTCGTCCTAGCGGGTATCCACCCCGACGCCGGGGCCCGCTCGCCCACCCGCGTGGCGTACCCAGCGTCCCTCCCGTCGTCCGCACGTGCCCGAACCCCGCCATCGCTCCCTGCCGCTCGCCGCGCTCGCGGCGTGGTGGGTGGTCGCCTTCGCGCTCGTCGCCTTCTCGCCGCCTTGGCAGCTCGCAGGGACGGCGCGCCGGGCGATCGACGGGGTGCTCGTGGTGCTCGTGTCGATCGGGCTGGCCGTCCTCCTGCGCCCGGCCGTCCCCGACCGCTGGCGGCGGCGGATCGGCTGGGCCTCCGCGATCGCGGCGCCGGCGATCACCGTCTATGCGTGCGAGGCGGGCGGCATCCGGTCGCTCGCGCACGTCGCCGCCGCGCTGGCGACGCTCGGGACGATCACCGCGCTCGGCGCGCGCGCGACGTGGATCGCGACCGCCGCCCTGGTCTGCACGAGCACCGCCGCCGTGGCGATCCGCGGCGACGTCCTCCCGGGCGAGGACATCGCCTACGCGGTCGTCATCGCCTGCTCGGTGACCGTCCTGCCGTCGCTCTACATCCGCCGCTCCACGGCCCGCCAGGCGGTGCGCACGCTCGCCGAGCTCCCGAGCTTCGGCACGCCGCCCTCGCTCCCCGCCGTCCGCGAGGCCACCGGCCAGGGGACACGGTCGGGTGCCACGGGGGTGCGCGAGGACGACGGGGTGCGCTCGCACGCGGACACGCTCGGTCGCTACCTCCGGCAGGTGAAGGACACGCTCGGAGCCGAGGACGCGATCTACTGGCGCGCGCCGATCCCCGGCGGCACGCTCGTCCCGGCCGCGTGGGCGACGGGCGAGGCGCGGCGGCTGCGCGACGACCTGCGCCTCGGGCGCGACCTCGTGCCGGTGCTGCAGGCGCGACGCGTGGCGCTCTTCGACCGCGGGGGCGACGGGACGATGGCCGCCGTCGCGGTCCCCGGCGCCGCGGGGGCGATCGGCGTCGTCACCGTGCACGGGCCGAGCGCCGACGTCGAGTCGCCGGTGCTCTCGGCGTGGCTCCCGCGCTTCGCGGAGCAGCTCGGGATCCTCGACCAGCTCCTCGAGACGCAGGCCGAGTACTCGCGCCAGACGCGGCAGTCCTCGGCCGTGCTCGACGCGTCGCAGGCCTTCCAGAAGCACCGCGACGAGGAGTCGCTGGGGCAGGTCGTCGTGGATTCGGCGCTCAAGGTCACCGGCGGCACGCGCGCGGCGCTCGTGCGCTGGCTCGACCAGGAGGACACGGGGACGATCACGCACCTCACCGAGGAGCATCACCTCGTGCGCGGCGCGGCGATCGACCGTGACTCGCACGTCGCGCGGCTCTGCCGCGCCGGGCTCCCGCAGGTGTGGGAGGACGCGCGCGCCGTCGAGGACGAGGCACCCGTCTACGCGCGCCTGCGCCCGGTGGCCACGGTCGGCAGCCTGGCGGTGATCCCGCTCCGCGTCGGCACGCGCACGACGGGGGCGATCGTCGTCGAGGGGGACCGGGTGGGCGACGTGCTCGTGCGCGAGGTCCGCAACCTCCGCCTGCTCGCGCAGCTCGCCGCCGAGAGCCTCGAGACGGTGCGCCACATCGCCGAGGCGACGCGGCGCGCGCAGACCGATCACCTGACCGGGTTGATGAACCGCGGCGCCTTCGACGAGGCGCTCCGTCGCGCGATCGCCGAGGCCGATCGCTACGGGCGCACCGTGGGCCTGATCGTGTGCGACGTCGACCACTTCAAGCGCGTCAACGACGTGTACGGGCACGATGCCGGCGACGAGGTGCTGAAGGCGGTGGCCGGCTCGCTCACCGCCGGCGTGCGCGACGTCGACGTCGTGGCGCGGTACGGTGGCGAGGAGCTCGTCGTGCTCCTCGTGCAGAGCGACCTCGCGGCGACGTGGGAGGTGGCCGACCGGCTGCGCGCGGCGATCGAGGCGAAGACGATCACGGTGGGCGAGCGGCTCCTCCGCGTCACCGCCTCGTTCGGCGTCGCCGCCTACCCGGAGACGGCGAGGCTCGGCGACGAGCTCTTCGGGCAGGCCGACAAGGCGCTCTACCAGGCGAAGCGGGAGGGGCGGAACTGCGTGCGCTTCGCCAGGCCGCTCCAGCCGCCGCGGGTCGATCCGCCCCCGCCGGAGGAGCGCGAGCCGTGGCGCGAGCAGGGATGGACGCCCCCGGACGACGCGCCCGGCATCGGCTGAGGGGGACCCGTCGGCGACCGCGGGGGTATGGAGTCGGTGGCCGACCGGCTGTGCAGCGTCGGGGAGCCGATGTAGGTTGCTGGTGCAGGACACTCCGGGGGCGATCTGGCTTCGACGGGAGTGAGGAAGTCGTGGTAGCGTGCTCAGGGTCCCGGCGTCCTGGTGAATCCGTCCGGGAAAACACAACAGCCAACACCAACCTGGCTCTCGCCGCGTAAGCCTTAGGGCTTGCGCCGCGTGTGCGCCGGAGGGAGCCCGCCCGGGGCGCCTTCCAGCGTATCGCAAATCCGGGATGGGGTGACGGTGCGCCGGCCGCCGTCGCCTGACATGCAGTCGGCTCGTCCCGGAGTGGGCCGCCCGCTGGCCAGCGACGGGAGACCTCAATCGGCGGGCTACGCACGTAGAAGCCGTGATGGACGCACTTTCGGACCGGGGTTCGATTCCCCGCGCCTCCACTGCGACGGCCCGGGCCTCCACAGGCCCGGGCCGTCGTGCGTTCCGCTCGCGGCGCCGCGCGTCGCGCGGTAGCGTCCCGCGGATGTCGCCGCCCCGCCGCACCCCGCCCGCCGCGCCCGCCGAGTTCGCGGGCTTCCCGCCCGACGCCCTCCGCTTCCTGCGCGAGCTCGCGGCGAACAACGAGAGGCCGTGGTTCGAGGCCAACCGCCAGCGCTACGAGACGGCGGTGCGCGCGCCGATGGTCGCGCTCGTCGAGGAGATGGACGCGCGCCTCGCGACGCTCGCGCCCGAGCTGGGCGGCACCCCGCAGCGCGCGATCTTCCGGATCCATCGCGACGTCCGGTTCAGCGCCGACAAGCGCCCGTACAAGACCAACGCGGCCTGCTGGTTCTCCCACCGCGACGCGCGCGGCGTCGGGCAGGACGCGCCGCACGGCGGGGCGGGGCTCTACTTCCAGCTCGCGCCGCGCGACTGTTTCCTGGGCGGCGGCATCTGGATGCCCCCGTCGTCGGCGGTGAAGACGCTGCGCGTGGCGCTCGCGGCGGGGCACGAGGAGTTCGCAGCGATCGTCACCGCGCGCCCGTTCGTGCGGGCGTTCGGCGCGCTCGACGAGGAGGCGATGCTCGTGCGCGCCCCGCGCGGCATCGCCCCCGACCACCCCGCGCTGCGCTGGCTCCGGTACCGCAGCTTCACCGCGGGGGGCGCGCTCACGCACCGCGAGGCGACGAGCGCCGCGCTCCCCGACCTGCTCGCGGAGCGCTACGCCCTGCTCGTCCCGTTGGTGCGCTGGCTCAACGCGGCACTCGGCCTCCCCGCCGCGGCGCGCCGCTGAGGAGAGCGTGCGCCGATGCACGACGTCCCCGGCGCGGCGCGGTGGTCGCCGGGCCGGGGACGAACGGCGCGTGCGCGCGCCGCGCGCCGCTCAGTCGCCGAGCGCCGCCTGCGCCGCCGCCAGCCGCGCGATCGGGACGCGGAAGGGCGAGCAGCTCACGTAGTCGAGCCCCGTGCGGTGGCAGAAGGCGATGCTCTTCGGCTCGCCCCCGTGCTCGCCGCAGATCCCCGCCTTGAGCCCCGGGCGCGTCCGCCGCCCCGAGTCCATCGCGATGCGGATCAGCTTCCCCACGCCGTTCTGGTCGAGGACCTGGAACGGGTCGTCCGGGAAGAGCCCCATCTCGACGTACTGCGGGAGGAAGCGCCCCGCGTCGTCGCGCGAGAGGCCGAGGACCGTCTGCGTGAGGTCGTTGGTGCCGAACGAGAAGTACTGCGCGACGTGCGCGATCTCGGCGGCGGTGAGCGCCGCGCGCGGGAGCTCGATCATCGTCCCGATCTGGTAGGGGATCGGCTCGTCCATGGCGCCGAGCACCTGGTGCGCGCACTCCTCGATGATCGCGCGCTGGTGCTCCAGCTCCTTCGCCGTGGCGATGAGCGGGACCATGATCTCGGGGCGCACGTCGATGCCGCGCCGCCGCGCCCGCACCGCGGCCTCGAAGATCGCGCGCGCCTGCATCTCGGTGATCTCGGGATAGCTCACGAGGAGCCGTGCCCCACGGTGGCCGAGCATCGGGTTGCTCTCGCGGAGCGACTCGACGATGCGGTTCAGCTCCTCGCGCCCGATGCCGAGCTGGCGGGCGAGCATCTTCGTCTCCTCGCCGCCGTGCGGGAGGAACTCGTGGAGCGGCGGGTCGAGGAGCCGGATGTTGACCGGGAACCCGTTCATCGCCTCGAAGATCGCCTCGAAGTCCGAGCGCTGCATCGGCAGGAGCTTCTGCAGCGCGCGGCGGCGCCCCATCTCGTCGCGCGCGACGATCATCTCGCGCACGGCGTGGATGCGGTCGCCCTCGAAGAACATGTGCTCCGTGCGACAGAGCCCGATCCCCTCGGCGCCGAAGGCGCGGGCCAGGCGCGCGTCCTTCGGGGTGTCGGCGTTGGCGCGCACGCGCAGGCGGCGCACCTCGTCGGCCCAGTGCAGCAGGCGGTCGAACGAGCGGTAGGTCGGCGCCTTGTCGGCGCGGATCGTCCCCGAGAGGACGCGCAGCACCTCGCTCGGCACCGTCGGGAGGTCGCCCTCGTAGACGGAACCGGTCGCGCCGTCGATGGTGAGCCAGTCGCCCTCCTTGATCACCCGCTCGCCGATCGTGAAGCGGCGCGACTCGCCGTCGACCTGCATCGCCTTGACGCCGACGACGGCGCACTTGCCCATGCCGCGGCAGACGACGGCGGCGTGGCTCGTCATCCCGCCGCGCGCGGTGAGGACGGCGCGCGCGGCGACCATGCCGTGGAAGTCCTCGGGCGTCGTCTCGTCGCGCACGAGCACCACGTTCTCGCCGCGGGCGGCCCGCTGCTCGGCGGTGTCGGCGTCGAAGACGGCGAGGCCGCTCACCGCCCCCGGGCTCGCCGGGAGCCCCTTGCAGAGCACGGGCTGGCGCACCGTGCCGTCGATGACGGGGTGCAGGAGCTGGTCGAGCGAGTTGGCGCCGACGCGCTGCAGCGCCTCCTGCGGCGTGATCAGCCCCTCGTCGACCATGTCGCAGGCGATGCGCAGCGCCGCCGCGGCGGTGCGCTTGCCCGAGCGCGTCTGCAGGAGGTAGAGCTTCCCGCGCTCGACGGTGAACTCGAGGTCCTGCATGTCGCGGAAGTGGCGCTCGAGCCGCTCCTGCGTAGCGAGGAGCTCGACGTAGGCGCCGGGGAGGTCGCGCTCCATCTGCGCGATGTCGAGCGGGGTGCGGATGCCGGCGACGACGTCCTCGCCCTGCGCGTTGACGAGGAACTCGCCGTAGAACTTGCGCTCGCCCGTGCTCGGGTCGCGCGTGAAGGCGACGCCGGTGCCGCTGTCGTCGCCGAGGTTGCCGAACACCATCGCGACGACGTTGACGGCGGTGCCGACGTCGTCGGCGATGCCGTTCACGCGGCGGTAGTCGATCGCCTTCTTGAGCGTCCAGCTCTTCCAGACGGCCTCGGTCGCCCCCCAGAGCTGGACGATCGGGTCGAGCGGGAACTCCTGGCCCGTGGCGTGGCGCACGAGCGCCTTGTACTCCTCGACCAGCGCCCGCAGCGCCCCCTCGGAGAGCTGCGAATCGTGCTCGACGCCCTCGGTGAGGCGCTTGGCCTCGAGGAGGTGCTCGAACTTCTGCGCCGGCACGCCGAGGACGACGTCGCCGTACATCTGGAGGAAGCGCCGGTAGCTGTCGAAGGCGAAGCGCGCGTTGCCGCTCGCGCGGGCGAGCCCCTCGACCGTGGTGTCGTTGAGGCCGAGGTTGAGGATGGTCTCCATCATCCCCGGCATCGACACCGGGGCGCCCGAGCGCACCGAGACGAGGAGCGGGTCGGCGGGGTCGCCGAAGCGCTTGCCCGTGGCCTCCTCGAGGCGGCGCAGGTTGCGCGCGACCTCGTCGCGGAGCTCCTCCGGGTAGCCCGCGCTCTTCAGGTAGGTGGCGCAGAGCTCGCACGCGATGGTGAAGCCCGGCGGGACCGGGACCCCGATGTTGGTCATCTCGGCGAGGTTCGCGCCCTTGCCGCCGAGGATGGCCTTCATGTCGCGCGTGCCGTCGGCCTGGCCGTTGCCGAAGAAGTAGACGTAGCGGCGCTCGGTCGTCGCGGTGGTCATGCGGGTGGAGGGGGGGGGGGGGGGGGGGGGGGGGGGGGCGGGGGGGGCGCGCCCGGCGGCGCAACGCGGGACGGGGCCGGGGCGGTGCCCGGGAGGCGCCGGCGCGCGGCGACGCGGCGGCGTGCCGGGCCGGGCGCGTCGGTCAGCAGCGGGCCACGACGGCCCCGTCCACCGCGTCCGACGGCGGCGGCGTGGGATAATCGCCCGAGAAGCAGGCGTGGCAGAAGCCATCGGGGCCGCCCGGAACCGCCGACAGCATCCCCTCGATCGAGAGGTAGCCGAGGGAGTCGACGCCGAGGTCGCGCGCGATCTCGTCGAGCGTGTGGGTCGCGGCGATCAGCTCCGAGCGGCGCGGCGTGTCGATGCCGTACCAGCACGGGCCGGTCACGGGCGCCGAGCTGACGCGCATGTGCACCTCGCGCGCGCCGGCCGCCCGGATCATGCTCACGAGGCCGCGCGTCGTCGTGCCGCGCACGATCGAGTCGTCGATCATCACGACGCTCCGCCCCTGCAGCACCTCCCGCACCGGGTTGTACTTCACCTTCACCTTCGCGTCGCGCCCCGCCTGCGTGGGGTTGATGAAGGTGCGCCCGATGTAGTGGTTGCGGATGAGCGCCAGCTCGAGCGGGAGCCCGCTCTCCTCGGCGTAGCCGAGCGCCGCGGCGTTGCTGCTGTCGGGGACGGCGAAGACGAGCTCCGCCCCGGGCGCGGGGCGCTCGCGCGCCAGCTGCCGGCCGAGCGAGCGGCGTGCGCGGTCGACCGAGGCGCCGAAGACCTGGCTGTCGGGGCGCGCGAAGTAGACGTGCTCGAAGACGCACTTCCGGAGCGGGAGCGGCGCGAGCGCCATCTCGCTCCGCAGCTCGCCCCCCTCGATCACGACGATCTCGCCGGGGCGCACCTCGCGCAGCAGCGTCGCGCCGACGATGTCGAGCGCGCAGGTCTCGCTCGCGGCCACGATCGCGTCGCCGAGCCGGCCGAGGACGAGCGGGCGCCAGCCGCGCGGGTCGCGCGCGACGAGGAGCGTGCGCCCGATCGTGACGACGAGCGAGTACGCCCCCTCGACGCCCTCGAGCGCCTCGACGAGGCGCCGGACGGGGTCGCCCGCCTGCGAGCGCGCGAGCCGGTGGAGGAGCACCTCGGAGTCCATCGTCGAGGTGAAGATCGCCCCCTCGGCCTCGAGCTCGGCGCGCAGCTCCGGGGCGTTGGTGAGGTTGCCGTTGTGCGCGAGCGAGATCGCGCCGTCGCGGAAACGGGCGAAGATCGGCTGGGCGTTCTCGAGGACGCTCGAGCCGGCGGTGCTGTAGCGCGTGTGGCCGATCGCGATGGGGCCGACGAGCGCCTTCAGCTGCTGCGTGCCGATCGCCTCGGAGACGAGCCCCATGGCGCGGATCGCGTGCGCCTTCGCGTCGTCGTCGATGCTCACGATCCCCGCGGACTCCTGCCCGCGGTGCTGGAGCGCGTACAGGCCGAGGTGCGTGAGCACCGCCGCCTCCGGATGGCCGTACACGCCGAAGATGCCGCACATCGTCGTGGTCTCCTCAGGCGGCCGCGGTGGCGGCGCGCGTCATGAGCGTCGGGATCGCGTCGTGGTACGCCGCCGCGAGCGGGGCGAGGGGCGACGCGAGCCTGGTGCCGGCGGCCGCGAGCCGGAGCGCCGGCTCGGCGGTGACGGTACCGACACGGGCCGCCGGCACGCCGTGACGGCGCGCGACGGCGAGGACCGCGTCGGGGTCCGGGGTACTCACGAGCACGCGCCCCTGCGACTCGCCCCAGAAGGCGCTCCGCATCGGCACGGCCGTCTCGAGCGTCACGTCGGCGCCGAGCATCCGCTCGCGATCGGCGACGCAGCACTCCGCGAGCGCGACCGCCAGCCCGCCCTCCGACGTGTCGTGCGCCGAGCGGACGTGGCCGGCGCCGATCGCCTCGAGCAGGGCGTCGATCAGCCGCTTCTCGTGGTCGAGGTCGACCGCCGGCGGCGCGCCGAGCGTGCGCCCGTGCACCCGGGCCAGGTACTCGGTACCCCCGAGTTCGTCCTTCGTCTCGCCGAGCAGCACGATCGCGTCGCCCGGCGTCGTGAAGGCCATCCGCGTGGCGCGCGTCACGTCGTCGATGAGCCCGACCATCCCCACGGTCGGCGTCGGGAAGACCGCCCCCTGCGGGTTCTCGTTGTAGAGCGAGACGTTGCCGCCCGTCACCGGCGTGCCGAGCGCGCGGCACGCCTCGCCCATCCCGTGCACCGCCTCGCGCAGCTGGAAGAAGATCTCGGGCTTCTTCGGATTGCCGAAGTTCAGGTTGTTCGTGATCGCGAGCGGCCGCCCGCCGGTGCAGGCGACGTTGCGCGCCGCCTCGGCGACGGCGATCCGCCCGCCCATGCGCGGGTCGAGGTAGACGTAGCGCCCGTTGCAGTCGGTCTTGAGCGCGAGCGCCTTCGACGTCCCGCGCAGCCGGACGATCGCCGCGTCGGCCGCGCCCGGCCCCGCGACGGTGCAGGTGCGCACCTGCGAGTCGTACTGGCGCGTGATCCACCGCTTGCTCGCGACGGTCGGCGACGAGAGGAGCTGCGCCAGCGTCCACGCCGGGTCGCGCTCCTCGGCGCGCGGGGCGACGGCGTGCGGGTCCTGCGCGCGGAGCGCGACGATGGCCTCGGACTCGCGCGCCTCGGGGTGGTACTGCGGGCAGTCGGTGACGAGGCGCGTGCCGGGGAACTCCGCGACGACGCGGTCCCCCTCCATCACGCGGTACACGGGCTCGGCGATCACCTCGCCGATCACCTCGGCCTCGAGGTGCCACTTGTGCAGGATCGCGCGCACCTCCGCCTCTCGCCCCTGCTTCGCCACCACGAGCATCCGCTCCTGGCTCTCGCTGAGCAGGATCTCGTAGGGCGTCATCCCCTCCTCGCGCACGGGGACCTTCGTCACGTCGATCACGACGCCGACGTCGCCGCGCTCGGCCATCTCCGCCGAGGAGCTCGTGAGCCCCGCCGCTCCCATGTCCTGGATCGCCACGATGTGGCCGCTGCGAATCAGCTCCAGCGACGCCTCGAGGAGGAGCTTCTCGGTGAACGGGTCGCCGACCTGCACGCGCGGGCGCTTGGCCTCGTTCTCGTCGCTCAGGTCCTCGGAGGCGAACGAGGCGCCGTGGATCCCGTCGCGCCCCGTGCGGGCGCCGACGGCGATGATCGGGTTGCCGACCCCCTGTGCCTTGGCGGTGATGAGCTCGTCCTCGCGCATCAGCCCGACGCACATCGCGTTGACGAGCGGGTTGCCCTCGTACGCCGGGTCGAACATCACGTCGCCCGCGACCGTCGGCACGCCGACGCAGTTGCCGTAGTCGCCGATCCCCTTCACGACGCCGGCGACCAGCCAGCGCACGCGCGGCGAGTCGGGGTTGCCGAAGCGAAGCGAGTTGAGCATCGCGATCGGGCGCGCGCCCATCGTGAAGACGTCGCGCAGGATGCCGCCGACGCCCGTCGCCGCCCCCTGGTACGGCTCGACGGCCGAGGGGTGGTTGTGCGACTCGATCTTGAACGCGACGGCGAGCCCGTCGCCCACGGCGATCACGCCGGCGTTCTCGCCGGGCCCCTGCAGCACGTGCGGCGCCTCGGTCGGGAGCGTCCTGAGGACGGGGCGCGAGTGCTTGTACGAGCAGTGCTCGCTCCAGAGCGCGCTGACGATGCCGAGCTCCGTGAACGTCGGCGTGCGGCCGAGCATGTCCACGAGCTCCTCGTACTCGAACGGCGTGATCCCGTGCTCGGCGACCAGCGCGGGGGTGATCTCGGGATCACCGGGGCGCGGCGCGACGCGGGAGGCGGGGGAGGTGGCGGTCACGGGACTCTCGGGAACGGATCGGGGCGGCCGACGGATCAGGCGCCCACGCGGGCGAGCAGCGACTGGAAGAGCGGGAGGCCGTCGGTCGAGCCGAGCAGCCCCTCGACGGCGCGTTCGGGGTGCGGCATCATCCCGAGGACGTTGCCGGCGGCGTTCGTGACGCCGGCGATGTTGCGCGACGCGCCGTTGCAGTTCGCGGCCGGCGTCGCCGCGCCCGCGGCGTCGACGTAGCGGAACGCGACGCGCCCCTCCGCCTCGAGGGCGTCGAGCGTCGCCTCGTCGGCGACGTAGCGTCCCTCGCCGTGCGCGATCGGGATGCGGAGCACCTGCCCGGGGGCGTAGCCCGAGAGGAAGATGGGCGCGTTGGTCCCCTCGACGCGCAGGTGCACCCAGTCGCAGATGAACTTGCTCTCGGCGTTGCGCATGAGCGCCCCCGGCAGGAGGTGCGCCTCGCACAGCACCTGGAAGCCGTTGCAGAAGCCCATGACCGGCGCCCCGCGCTCCGCGTGCGCGACGACCTCGCGCATGATCGGGCTGAAGCGCGCGATCGCACCGGCGCGCAGCGCGTCGCCGTAGCTGAAGCCGCCCGGCAGGATCACCACGTCGGCACCCTGCAGGTCGTGGTCGGCGTGCCAGAGCGTCACCGCCCGCTCGCCGAGCGCGTCGACGACGGCGTGGTACGCGTCGATGTCGCAGTTCGAGCCGGGGAAGGTGACGATCCCGAAGGTGAGCGCCACGTCAGCCCCCCGCGACGGCGGCGATCTCGAAGTCCTCGGTCACCGGATTGGCGAGGAGCTTCTCGCACATCGCCCGGGCGTGCGCCCGCGCGGCGTCGGGCGAGTCGCCCTCGACGTCGATGACGATGTGCCGGCCGATGCGCGCGTCCTTCACCGCGCCGAAGCCGAGGGCGTGGAGCGCGTCCGCGACGGCCTTGCCCTGCGGATCGAGGAGCCCCTTGCGGGGGACGACGTGGATGCTGACGGAATAGCGCGGCATGGGAATCGGGCGCGGGGGGCGCGGAGGATCAGGCGGACGCCGGCGGTGGGGTGGGGCCGCCGCCATCTCGGCGGCGACGGCGCTTCCCCGGCCGGCGGGCGGGGTTGGCGGGGACGACGGTGAGCGCGTCGGACTGCGGGGCGCGCGCGCGCTCGGCGACCGCGCTCGCGGGGAGCGGCGTCGGTCGGTCGCGCAGTGACTGCAGGAAGGTGGCGACCAGCCCCACCGTCACGTACGTGATCCCCGCCGGGAAGAAGAACTGCCGCGGGACGAAGATCGCGCCGAGGAGGCAGGCGACGACGGTGATCGATCCGAGGATCCCCTTCCAGTCGCGGAACCCGGTGCGCGGGAAGGCGGGGTAGCGGACGTTGCTCACCATGAGCAGCGACAGCCCGATCATCAGGTACTTGACCAGCTCGTCCCACGGCAGGTCGCCGATGCCGGTCTGCTGGTAGAGCGGCGTCTGCGAGAACCAGTGATAGGTCGCGAGCGTCCCGCCGGCGGCGGGGCTCGGGAGCCCGACGAAGTACGACTTCTTCTCGCCCGCCTGCGTGATGTTGAACCGCGCCAGGCGGAGGACGGCGCAGGCGGCGAAGAAGAAGACCAGCACCCACGCCCATCCCTCGTGCGAGAGGACGGCGAAGTAGGTGATCATCGCCGGCGCGAGGCCGAACGAGATCGCGTCGACGAGCGAGTCGAGCTGCTCGCCGAACTCCGAGCCCGAGTTGGTGGCGCGCGCGACCCGGCCGTCGAGCATGTCGCAGATGCCGCCGCAGACGACGAAGAGCACGGCGCGGCCGAACTCGCCGCGGCTCGCGCTGATCATCGCGAAGATGCCGAAGAAGAGGTTCCCGAGGGTGAGGCCGCCCGGGAAGAGCACGACCGCGCGGCGCATCCCCGTGCGCCGCTGCGGGAGCGGGTCGCCGAGGCGCGGGACGCCCGCGGGCGTCGGCGCGCGGCCGCGCGGGGGCTCCGGCGGCGTCACGCCGCCCGCCCGGTGACGCGCACTTCGCGCGATACGAGGGCGACGTCGCCGTCGTCGCGCCGCGCGCGCTCGTCGTCGGTGACGCGGTAGCACCAGGCGAGGGCGACCGCGAGCACGAGGAGCGTGAAGCCGAGAAGCCACGTGGCCCAGCTCCTCCGCCAGACGGCGATCCCGAGCACCGTGGCCGCCGACAGGGCGACGCCGGCCATGAATGGCCACCCGGCGCGCGCGAAGCTCATGCGAAGCGCCCCGGCTCGAGCGTCTCGCCGGTGATCCGGTGGTACGCGTCGAGGTAGCGCGCGCTCGTCGCCGCGATCACCTCGGGCGGAAGCGTCGGCGGCGGGGCCTCGCCGTTCCAGCGACCGGCCCGACGCTCGCCGTCGAGCCAGTCGCGCAGCGGCTGCTTGTCGAAGCTGGGCTGGCCGTGACCCGGTTCGTAGGCGTCGGCCGGCCAGAAGCGCGACGAATCGGGCGTGAGCACCTCGTCGCAGAGGATGATCCGCCCGTCGCGCTCGCCGAACTCGAACTTCGTGTCGGCGATGATGATGCCGCGCTCCGCCGCCCACGCGCTCCCCACCGCGTAGACGTGGCGCGTCAGGCGTTCGAGCTCGCTGGCGACGGCGCTGCCGACCATCTGCCGCATGCGGCCGACGGTGATGTTCTCGTCGTGCCCCGTCGTGGCCTTCGTCGCGGGCGTGAAGACGGGGGCGGGGAAGCGGTCGCTCTCCACGAGCCCCGCCGGGAGCCGCTCGCCCGCGTAGGTCCCGAAGTGCGAGTACTCGCGCCACGCCGAGCCCGAGATGTAGCCGCGGATGACGCACTCGACCGGGTAGATGCGCGCCCTCTTCACCAGCATGGTGCGCCCGGCGAGCGCCGCCCGGTGCGGCACGAGGGCGGGGACCTCGGCGAGGATCTCGCCCATCTCCGCCGAGACGAGGTGGTGCTCGACGGAGCCGCCCAGCTTCGCGAGCCAGAACGCGGTCACCTGCGTGAGGACGATCCCCTTGTGCGGGATCGGCTCGCGCATGACGACGTCGAAGGCGCTGATGCGGTCGGTCGTCACGAGGAGCAGCCGCTCGTGGTCGACCTCGTAGATGTCGCGCACCTTGCCGCGCGCGACGAGGCGGAGCGGGAGCGCGAGCGGCGGTGCGGCCACGGCGGCGCTCATAGCCGCACCGCGCCCGCGGCCGTCTCGTCGGTGGCGAGCCCGGCGAGCGCCGGCTCCAGCTCCTCGGCGAGGAACTCGTCCACCTGCTCGGCGCTCCGCCCGACGAAGCGCGCCGGGTCGAGCGCCTGCCGCAGCGCGTCGAGGGAGACCGGGTACTCCGGGTCGGTGGCGAGGCGGTCCAGCATGTCGTTCGCGACGCCGTCGTCCTTGACGGCGCGCGCCGCCGCGATCGCGTGACGACGGATCACCTCGTGGATCGCCTGCCGGTCGCCGCCCGCGTTGACCGCGTTCACGATCAGCTCCTCGGTGGCCATGAACGGGAGCTCGTCGAGGACGCGCCGGCGGATGCGCTGCGGGTGCACCTCGAGGCCGCGGGCGATGTTGGCGACGAGGATCAGGATCGCGTCGCAGGCGAGGAAGGCCTCGGGGATCGCGAGCCGGCGCACGGCCGAGTCGTCGAGCGTGCGCTCGAAGTACTGCACGGCGTGCGTCTGGTTGGCGTTCGGCTCGAGCGAGAGCACGAAGCGCGCGAGCGACGCGATCCGCTCCGCGCGCATCGGGTTCCGCTTGTAGGCCATCGCGCTCGACCCGATCTGCTCCGTCTCGAACGGCTCCTCGATCTCGCCGAAGGCCTGGAGCATGCGCACGTCGCCGCTGAACTTGCTCGCGCTCGACGCGATCCCCGCGACGACCGACAGCACCTGCGCGTCGAGCTTCCGGCTGTAGGTCTGCCCCGTGACCGGGAGCGGGCGCGGGAAGCCCATCGCCTGCGTGACCATGCGGTCGAGCTCGCGCACCTTGCCGTGGTCGCCGCCGAAGAGCTGGAGGAAGCTCGCCTGCGTCCCGGTCGTCCCCTTCACCCCGCGGAACGGGAGCGACGCGATGCGGTGCTCGAGGTCGGCGAGGTCGAGGAGGAAGTCCTGCAGCCAGAGCACCGCGCGCTTGCCGACCGTCACCAGCTGCGCGCTCTGCAGGTGCGTGTAGCCGAGCGTCGGCTCGGCGCGCCACGTCCGCGCGAAGGTCGCGAGCGCCCGCATCGCCGCCGCCAGCTTGGCGCGCAGGAGCTCGAGCCCGCGGCGCATCAGGACCAGGTCGGCGTTGTCGGTGACGAAGGCGCTGGTCGCGCCGAGGTGGATGTACCGGCGCGCCTCGGGGGCGACGTCGCCGAAAGCGTGCACGTGCGCCATCACGTCGTGCCGGAACCGCTTCTCGTAGGCGGCGACGGCGGCGAAGTCGATGTCGTCGAGCCGGGCGCGCATCGCGGCGAGCGCCTCGTCCGGGATCGGCACCCCGAGCCGCTGCTCGGCCTCGGCCAGCGCGAGCCAGAGCCGCCGCCAGAGCGAGTAGCGGTTCTGCGGCGACCAGAGCTCGAGCATCGCCGCCGAGGCGTAGCGCTCGGCGAGGGGCGACGACCAGCTCACGGGGGACGGGACGGACGTGCTCACTGGATGTAGAAGTCGGTGGTGAAGAGGTAGCCGCGGCGCTCGAGGACGAGCCGGATCAGCCCGCGGCCCGCGAGCGCGTCGATCGCGCGCGCGGCCTCCTCGGCCGAGCCGATGTTGTACCGGTTGACGGCGATGATCACGTCGCCGGGCTGCACGCCGAGCTGCTCCATCACCCGCTCGCTCGCCTGCACGATGACCGCGCCGCGTCCACTCCGGATGCCGCGCTCCTGCCGGATCTGCGGCGTGAGCGTGACGAGCTGGATGTCGCGCAGCACCTCGACCTTGCGCGCCCCCACCTCGGGGAGGTCGGCCGGGGTCACGCGCACCGTCTGCCGCGCGCCGTCGCGCTCAATCACGACCGGCACCGCCTCGCCGACGCGGAGGTCGAGGAGCTCGGTCTCCCAGTCGAAGATGTTGCGCATCGTGCGGCCGCGGCTCTGCAGGATCCGGTCGCCCGGCTTGATCCCCGCCTGCGCCGCCGGCGAGCCGAGGACGACGCTCTGCACCACCACGCCCCCCTGCACAACGTCGCGCGGGGTGCGCCCCTCCGGCTGCCGGATCCGCACGCCGATCCACGGCCGCCGCGGCGCCCCGCGCTTGAGCAGGTCGTCGGCGACGCGCATCGCGCGGTTGATCGGGATCGCGAAGCCGATGCCGACGCTCCCCCCGCTCGGCGAGTAGATCACGGTGTTCACCCCGATCACCTGGCCCGCCGCGTTGACGAGCGGGCCGCCCGAGTTGCCGGGATTGATGCTCGCGTCGGTCTGGATCAGGTCGAGCGTCGCGCCGCCACCCTCGTTCTGCCCGACGAGGTTGCGCCCCGTCGCCGAGATGACGCCCGCCGTGACGCTCGGCTCGCTGTTGCCAAGGATGAAGCCGTACGGGTTGCCGATCGCGATCGCCCACTCGCCCATCACGAGGTCGCCCGAGTTGCCGATCGGCGCGACGGGGAGCCCCTTCGCGTCGATGCGGAGGACGGCGAGGTCGTTGAGCTCGTCGAGGCCGACCAGCTTCGCGGCGTGCGTCGTCCCGTCGCGGAAGGCGACGTCGATCGCCGTCGCCCCGCGGACGACGTGCGCGTTGGTGACGATGACGCCGTCGGCGGTGACGACGAAGCCCGAGCCGATGCCGGCGCTCCGCTGCTCGCGCGTGCCGCCGCCGCCGCCGAAGAAGAGCTCGAACGGGTCGGCGCTCGCGACGCGCTGCACCGTCTCCGTCTGCACCGTGACGACCGCGGGCGCGACGCGGGCGACGGCCTCGGTGATCGCCGTGCGCCGTGACGCGGCGAGGCCGGCGCCCGCGGTGGCCCCCGGCTGCGGGAGCGACGGCGCGCTCGTCGTCGGCAGCGGCGCGGCGGTGGCGGGGCGCTGCGCGTCGCCGGTCGCGGGGGTGCCGCCGGAGCAGGCGAGGGCGAGGAGCGCGGCGGAGAGGGCGGAGAGGCGACGGGCCATCGAAGCGAAGCGCGCCGGCATGGTCAGGCAGCGACCGCCGGCGCGGCGTAGAGCGAGCGGGGATACGTCACGCGTTCAAGGTACAAGCCATGGGCGGGGGCGGGCACCGAGACGTCGCGATTGTCGGAGGCCGAGAGGAGCGACGCGATCGCGCCGGCGGGGCGCCGCCCCATGGCCACGTCCATCATCGTCCCCACGAGGAAGCGGACCATGTGGTGGAGGAAGCGGTTCGCCTCCACGACGAACGCCACGCCCCCCGGCCGCGGCTCCCACGTGGCCGAGAGGATGCGGCAGCGGTGGTCGTCGTCGGCCGGGGCGGTCCCCTTGACGGCGAAGGCGAGGAAGACGTGCTCGCCCGGGAGCGCCGCCGCCTCGGCGTGCAGGGCGGCGACGTCGACCGGCGCCGGGGGCTTCCACTCCCGGTGCCGCCGGAACGGCGAGCGCGCCTCCTCGTCGAGGCCGACGAGGTAGCGGTAGCGCCGCGCCTCCGCGCTGTAGCGGGCGTGGAACCCGGCGCGCATCTCGTGCGCCTCGGCGACCCAGACGGTGTCCGGGAGGAGCGCGTTCATCGACCGGCGGAGCGCCGCCGGCTGCCAGCGCTCGGGGACGACGACCCCGACGCTCTGCCCGGTGGCGTGGACCCCCGCATCGGTGCGCCCCGAGCCGAGCGCGGTGACCGGCGCGTTCACCAGCCGGCCGAGGACCCCCTCGAGCGTCTCCTGGACCGTGGGGACGTCCGGCTGGCGCTGCCACCCCTTGAAGGCCCGTCCGTCGTACTGCACGACCAGCTGGATGGTGCGGCTCGCCATCGGGCGAAAGCTACGGCCGCCCCGGGGTCGCTTCAAGCAAGTGCCGACACTGCAATGCATTGACACGATGCGTCGGGGTCGGCACCGTTCGCGGGCCGCGGCGCCCGGTGGCCCGGGTGGGGGGACGGTCGTCCACCCATGCGGTTCCCCGCCCACGCCCGACGACGTCCCGCCCGCCGACGATGGCCCCCCGCACGCTCGCGCAGCTCGCCCACGCGCTCGCCGTCGCCCCCGACATCCCGGGCGCCATCGCCGTCCTCGGCGAGGCGCTCGTCGAACTCGACCGCGGGGCGCACCTCGCGCTCTTCCGCTTCGACCCGCGCCGCAACCTCCTCACCGACCGGCTCGCCCCCGCGGCCGGCGGGGCGCGCCCGGTCCCCCTCGAGGTGGCGTTCGACCAGCTCCCGTCGAACGTGCGCCTCGCCGTGGCGGCCGGCGCGGCCTTCGTCGACGTCGTCGAGCGGGCCGCCGACTTCGCCCGGCTCCTCGGCATGCCGCCCGTGGAGGCGGCGACGCTCGCCCTCCGGGGGCTGCGCTTCGATGGCGAGCTCGCCGGCGTGCTCGCGGTCGTCGAGCCGCGCAAGTTCTTCGGCGGGCGGACGACCGAGAAGTTCGCCCCGGCCGTCGCCCTCTTCGACCTCGCCTGGGCGCGGCTGGCCGAGCGCGACGCTCGGCGGGAGGCGGTGCAGGTGCTCGAGACGGTCACGCAGCGCATCCACGGCGAGTACGACCGCAAGCTGGGCGAGCTCGAGGCGCGCATGGCGGCCGCCGTCAACGCCGCGCAGGTGCAGGGCGACCCCGGCGACCGCGCGCGCCTCGTCGCCGTCGAGCGCGAGGCGGCCCGCAACGAGGAGGAGGCGCGCCGCTTCCGCCGGCGCACCGAGGACCTGCAGCGCCAGCTCGAGGCCGCGCTCGGGCAGACGGAGCAGGCGCACATCGAGCTCCATCGCCTCGGCGAGGAGCTGCGCGACCGCGAGCGCACCGTCTACCTGATCGACCGCGTCCTCTCCGTCGACGCCGGCGATCCCGATCCGCGTCGCCTCGCGCACGAGCTCCTCACGCTCGTCGGCGAGGACATGCAGGCGCAGCGCGTCTCGCTCATGCTCCGCGCCCCGGAGCCGCGGATGCTCTATCTCGCCGCCGCGCGCGGCGTCGCGCGCGACGTCCGCGAGGGGCATCGCGTCGCGGTCGGGCAGGGCGTCGCCGGCAAGGTGGCCGCCACGCGCCAGTCGCTCCTCGTCACCGACGCCACGCAGGCGACGCAGCACCCGCTGCTGCGCGACGAGTACTTCACCAGCGGGTCGTTCATCTGCTTCCCGCTCGTCTACCGCGACGAGCTGGTGGGCGTGGTGAACGTCGCAAACCGCAACCAGCAGGGGATCTTCACCGAGGGCGACCTCGATCGCGTGCGGCTCCTCGGCCTCGTCATCGCGCTCGTGGCGACGCAGGCACGGCTCCCCGAGCGGCTCCTCCCGCTGGTCGGCGCGGCGGCGTGACGACGGCCCCGGCCCCCGGGCCGCTGCAGGAGGCGATCCGTGCGCTCGCGCACGGCCGCGCGCTCGACGAGTCGCTCTGCACGGCGGCGTTCGGCGTGGTGATGGCCGGCGACGCGACGCCGGCGCAGGTCGCGGCGCTCCTCATGGGGCTCCGCGTGAAGGGGGAGACGGCGGCCGAGGTGGCGGGCGCGGCGCGCGCGCTCCGCGCGGCGATGACCGTCCTTCCGGCCGACGATCCCGAGGGGCTGGTGGACACGTGCGGCACCGGCGGCGGCACGCTCACGACCTTCAACATCTCGACAGCGGCGGCGCTCGTCGCGGCCGGTCACGGCGTGCGGATCGCCAAGCACGGCAACCGGAGCTTCACGAGCCAGTGCGGGAGCGCCGACGTGCTCGAGGCGCTCGGCGTGCGCATCGAGCTGTCGCCGGCCGAGATGGCGGCGGTGCTCGCGCGGGCGGGGATCGTCTTCATGTTCGCGCCGCTCATGCACCCCGCGATGCGGCACGTGGGGCCCGTGCGGCGCGAACTGGGCGTGCCGAGCGTGATGAACATCGTCGGGCCGCTCGCGAACCCGGCGCGCGCGGGGCGGCAGGTGGTCGGCGTCGCGGACGCCGCGCGCGTGCCCCTCATCGCCGGCGCGCTCGAGGCGCTGGGGAGCGTGCACGCACTCGTGGTGCACGGCGCACCCGGGGTGGACGAGATCTCGCCGCTCGGGACGACGCAGGTGGTCGAGGTCAGACGCGGCGCGCCGACGCGCGAGTGGACGATCGACCCCGCCCGGCTCGGCCTCGCGCCGGTGAATCCCGACGAACTGCGCGGCGGGAGCCCGGGCGAGAACGCGGCGCTGGTCCGCGCGCTCTTCGCCGGCGAGGCCCCGGCGGGCGCGGCGACGGCGGTGATCCTGAACGCCGCGGCGGCGCTCTACGTGGGCGGGGTGGTCCCGAGCTACGAGGCCGCGGTCGAGACGCTCCGCGCGCCCGAGGCGCTGCGTCTCGGGGCGGCGACGCTCGGAGCCCTCGCCGCCGCGGCCTGACCGCCGGAGCCAGGCGCGAGCCGTGGCAGAGGCCGCTCGCTTCGTCGTGACCGATCATCGGGGTTTCCCCGGTGATTTGGCCGACGCCGTGTGAGGGGACGGGCACGAAAGGATCAGCGAAGTGCCGGATGGCCGGTTAGTCACCCCCATGGCGACCATTGGCGTCCAAAGGCACGCATGCCGGCCGCACTCCCGCGTCCGTCCCGGGCCCGAGTCCCGAAACACGGTGGGAGCAGCGCCGATGGCCAACGTCCTCTGGCTGCAGGGCGGGGCATGCAGTGGCAACACCATGTCCTTCCTGAACGCCGAAGAGCCCACGGTCGTGGACCTCGTGACCGACTTCGGCATCAACATCCTCTGGCACCCGTCGATCGGCCTCGAGATCGGCGACCGGGTGGGGGAGCTGCTGCGCGACTGCGTCAGCGGCAAGGTCCCGCTCGACATCTTCGTCTTCGAGGGGAGCGTGGTGCAGGGCCCCGACAAGTCGGGGATGATGAACGTCTTCGCCGACCGCCCGATGCAGGACTGGGTGCGCGAGCTGGCGGGAGCGGCGAGCTTCGTGGTCGCGGTGGGCGACTGCGCGGCCTACGGGGGGATCCCGGCGGTCGCCCCCAACCCGACCGACAGCACGGGGCTCCAGTTCCACCGGGCCGAGCGCGCCGGCTTCCTCGGGGCCGGCTTCACGAGCAAGGCGGGGTTGCCGGTGATCAACATCCCGGGGTGCCCGGCGCACCCGGACTGGATCACGCAGATCCTCGTGGCGGTGGCGACGGGGCGCGCGAAGGACCTGCTCCTCGACGCGAAGCAGCGCCCGGCGACGTTCTTCACGTCGTATACGCAGACGGGGTGCACGAACGTCAACAGCTACGCGCAGAAGCTCGACGGCCACTTCGGGCAGCGTGGCGGCTGCCTGTTCTACACGGTCGGCTGCCGCGGCCCCATGACGCGCTCGAGCTGCAACCGGATCCTCTGGAACCGGGTGTCGAGCAAGACGCGCACGAACCACCCGTGCATCGGCTGCACCGAGCCCGAGTTCCCGCACCACGACCTCGCGGTGGGGACGGTCTTCAAGACGCCGAAGTTCCTCGGCCTCCCGAAGGAGGTCCCGCACGGCGAGCACAAGCTCGTCTACTACTTCCGCGCCGGGATGGAGAAGTACTTCCTCCCGCACAACCGCACGCTCAAGGAGACGTCCAAGTGAGGGTCAACACGCCGATCACGGGCGCGCCCTACACGCCCGGCTCCGACGCTGCGACGCAGACGCTCAACATCTCGCCGGTCGGGCGCGTCGAGGGCGACCTCGACGTCCGCGTCGAGATCGACCAGGGGGTCGTGACGCGCGCCTGGACGCAGGCGGCGCTCTGGCGCGGCTACGAGATCATCCTGCGGGGCAAGGACCCGCAGTCGGGGCTCGTGGTGACGCCGCGCATCTGCGGGATCTGCGGGGGCTCGCACCTCTACTGCGCCTCGTCGGCGCTCGACGTGGCGTGGAAGACGACGCTCCCGCCGAACGCCCTCCTGCTGCGCGCCATCGGGCAGGCATGCGAGACGATCCAGAGCATCCCGCGCTGGTTCTACGCGATCTACGCGACCGACATGGCCCATTCGAAGTACGCGCACCTGCCGAGCTACAAGGAGGCGGTGCGGCGGTGGGCGCCCTTCACCGGGGCGCACTTCGAGCGCGGGATCTCGCAGAGCGCCAAGCCGGTCGAGGTCTACGCCCTCTTCGGCGGGCAGTGGCCACACTCGAGCTACATGGTCCCGGGCGGCGTGATGTGCGCCCCGACGCTTTCCGACATCACCCGCGCGCACGGGATCATGTCGGAGTTCAAGCACAACTGGCTCGAGCCGATCCTGCTCGGGTGCAAGCTCGAGCGCTACCTGCAGATCAAGTCGTGGGCCGACCTGATGGAGTGGGTCGACGAGGACCCGGCGCACGCCGCGTCCGACCTCGGCTTCTACATCAAGGCGGCGCAGGAGTACGGGCTCGACACCTTCGGGCAGGGGCCGGGCAAGTTCCTCGCCTACGGCACGTACCTCCACCACGAGAAGTGGAACACGCCGACGATCGCGAGCCGCAACGACGCGCTCATCTCGGCCAGCGGCTTCTGGGACGGGCGCGACTTCCATCGCTTCGACCACCTGAACATCCAGGAGCACGTCGCGCACGCGTGGTACAAGGACGCGCCGCCGCTCCACCCGTGGAAGGAGGATGCGCCGGTCCCGGTCCCGTCGACGATCCTGCAGGACACGAACGTCGACGGCAAGTACACGTGGGCCAAGGCGCCCCGCTACATGGGGCACGCGGCCGAGGTGGGGCCGCTCGCGCGGCTGATCATGGCGGGGAACCCGGCCAACCTCGCGCACCAGACGAGCGACCCGCTCTTCCTCGACGTGATGCGCGTCAAGGGGCCGAGCGTCATGACGCGCGTCCTCGCGCGGCTGCACGAGACGGCGCGGCTCTGGGTGCAGATCAACGACTGGCTCGGCCAGGTGGATCTCGACAAGGAGTTCTACATCCAGCCCGTCGAGCGCGACGGGATCGGCTTCGGTGCCACCGAGGCCGCGCGCGGCGCGCTCGCGCACTGGGTCGAGATCGAGGGGGGGAAGATCAAGAACTACCAGGTCATGGCCCCCACCACCTGGAACCTCGGGCCCCGGGACGACGAGAATCGCCCCGGGCCGATGGAAACGGCGTTCGTCGGCACCCCGGTGCAGGACCCGAAGGATCCGGTGGAGGTGGCGATCGTGGCCCGCTCGTTCGACAGCTGCATCGTCTGCACGGTCCACGCGCACGCCGCCACCACGGGCGAGAAGCTGGCGGAGTACAAGATCAACTGAACGTCGGCACGGCGCGGCGGGGCCCCGGTCCCGCCGCGCCGTGCCACGCGGTGCAGTAACCGTCGTCGCACGCGAACGTCAATCACCCCTGACGACCCCGACCACCCACGCCATGCGCACCGCGGTCCTCGCCTTCGGCAACCCGATCCGCAACGACGACGGCATCGGCCCGTGGGTGCTCGCCGAGCTCCGGCGACGCGTCCCCGCGAGCGAGGACGTCACTTACTTCGACCTCGGCTCCGCCGCCTTCGAGGTGATCTTCGCGTTGCGCGGTCACGACCGCTTCCTCGTGGTCGACGCGGTCACGGGAACGGGCGAGCCCGCGGGGACGGTCTTCCGTGTCCCCGCGCACGTGCTCGAGCAGGCGCCGCGCGCCGACCCGGTGGTCTACCTGCACGGCCTCAAGTGGTCGCAGTGCCTCGGCTACGCGCGTCGCCTCCTCGGCGACGCCTATCCCACCGACATCACCGTCCACCTGATCGCGGTGGACGACCTCGAGCACGACATGCGACTCTCGCCGCCCGTGCAGGCGGCGGGGGCGCGCGTCGTCGACCTCATGGAGCGCGCCCTGTGCTCGACTGCCGACTCGCCGGCCATCACCTGCGCCTGAACGCCGAGGCGGCCGACCGGCTGCTCGGCGAGGCGACGCGCGTGCTCGTCGCCTGGCGCCCCGAGGACGGCGCGCTGCTGCTCGCGCCCGCGGCCGAGCGCCACCTGCTGCGCTTCAACCCGGGGCACTGCGAGGCGCTGGTCAAGCTGCGCAACGCGGGGGGCGACAAGGCGATCGGGTTGCACGAACTGTACGCCGAGCATCGCCTCGTCCCCGTGGACGACGCGACGCTCGACGTCGAGACCGACGAGGCGCTCGGCCTCGTCATCCTGCGGCACGCGGCGCTGCGCGCGCCGGCGGAGATGGCATGACGCTCACGATCACGACCTCGCCCGCGGAGTCCGGGCGCCTCGTCCCGCTCCTCGACACGCTCCCCAAATGGCGCGGCGCGGTGCGGCTCCGCATGGCCCCCACCCCCGACGCGACCGACGGGATGACGCTGGTCGTCGACGACCGCGGCGTGCGCCCGGCGCTCCCGTGGGGCGACGCCGTCCCGCCGTACGTCCTCCCGCCGCTCCCGCTCTCGGCCGAGTCGCTCGCCTTCTACCTCGAGCTGAGCGAGGCCACCGAGCCCACCGAGGCGGCGCGCGCGCAGCTCCCCGACGACGTCGCGCACCTCACGGCGCTCGTGCGCGGCGGGCTCTCGGCCGGACGCATCCCCGAGGGCGACGACTGGCGCGACGCCCACGACCGCGCCGTGCTGCACCACTACGCCGCGGTCGCCCTCGCAGATCCGGAGGCGGCGGTCGCCGCCTACGAGCGCGCGCTCGCGGCGGCACCGGACATGCCGAGCTTCGCCTTCAGCGCATGGCAGTACGCGACGCTCCTGCTCGACCTCGACCGCCCGGCGCGTGCCGCGGCGATCCTCGAGCGCGTCGAGGACGCCGAGCTCCCCGAGGGGGCGCGGATGGCGATCAAGGCGATCAGGCTCCCCGCGATGCTGCAGGCGGGCGGGACCGAGCTTTCGGCCCTCACCCTCGACGCGCTGCGCGCCGACGCCGTGGAGCTCGAGCTTTGGTACGAGGGGCGCGACGAGCCGATGCGCGCCGCGCTCCTCCGGCTCGACCGGGCGCAGCTGCTCCAGCGACTCGGTCGCTTCGGCGAGGGGGTCGCGGTCGTGGACGGCGCCTCGCGCACCTTCGAGGAGGCGGGCGAGGCGGAGCTCTTCGCGGCGGCCGCGCTGCGCCGCGCCGAGGTGCAGCACGCATGGGCGCAGTCGGGGGCGCGCGACCAGTTCGCCAAGGCGATGGAGAGCTTTCAGGAGGCGCTCGCCGTCTTCGACCGCGACCGGGCGCCGCACGTCTTCGGCGCGATCCACCACCAGCTCGCGGTGCTCTACGCGGAGATGCCGGTGGAGCCGGCGAAGCGCGCGATGCTCCTCGCGCTCGCCGGCCAGTCGTTCGAGGCGGCGCTCGGCGTCTTCGACGTCGCGCAGCATCCGCTGCACCACGCCGAGATCCGCGCGAACTACGGGAACGCGCTGCTGCGCTGCCCGGAGAGCCAGCTGCGCGATCCGGTGGCGCGCGCGGTGGCCGAGCTGCGCACCGCGCTCGCGATCCACGAGGCGCACGGCGCCACGGGGCCCGAGGTGCTCGTGCGACTCAACCTGCTCGAGGCGCTCTGGCAGCTCGGGTACGCCGACGACCGCGAGGCGGCCGCGCGGCTGGCGGAGCTGGAGGCGGTGCACGCCGGGCTGGTGGCGCTCCCCGTGCCCCCGGCGCTGCACCCCGACGTCGACCGGTGGCGCGCGCGACTCGACGCCGCGCGCGCGGCGCGCTGACGATGCACGAAGCCTCGCTCGCGCAGCAGGTGGCGGCGTCGGTCGCGCAGGCGGTGGACCCCGCGCGCCATGCCGACGTCGCCGAGATCCGTTGCCGGATCGGCGCCCTCTCCGGCGTGCAGCCGCTGCTGCTCGAGGGGGCGTGGGAGGTGATCGCCCCGATCACGCCGTTCGTGCAGGCGCGGCTCGTCTGCGAGCCGGTGCCCGTGCGCGTGCGCTGCGCGCCGTGCGAGGACGACTTCGCGCCGGTCGGCGGGCGCTACGCCTGCCCGACCTGCGGCGCCCCGAGCGCGCACGTCGTCGCCGGGCTCGAGCTGCTCGTCTCGCAGGTCGTCTTCGCCGCACCGGCGACGGCGCCGCTCTCCTGATCCCCGACTCCCGGCCTCGCCTCGAATGCCGCAGCCCACCAGCCCGCTCCCCGGCGCCGTCCAGGGGATGGACGTCTCGCTCCAGCTCCTCAAGGCCAACGACTGGGCCGCGCGCACCGTCCGCGACCGCATGGCGGCCCACGGCGTGCTGATGCTCAACGTCACGTCGAGCGCGGGGAGCGGGAAGACGCTCCTGCTCGAGCGCACCGTCGCGGCGCTGCGACACGAGTGCCGCATCCTCGTGCTCGAGGGCGACCTCGAGACGGAGCGCGACGCCGACCGCATCCGTCGCCACGGCGTCCCCGCGATCCAGATCACGACCGGGACGACCTGCCACCTCGAGGCGCCGATGATCCTGCAGGCGCTCGAGACGGTCGATCTCGCCGCGGTCGACCTGCTCATCGTCGAGAACGTGGGGAACCTCGTCTGCCCGGCGGGCTACGACCTGGGCGAGCACGCGCGCGTCACGCTGCTCGCGGTCACCGAGGGCGACGACAAGCCGCGCAAGTACCCGCGCATGTTCCTCAGCACCGACCTCGTCGTGCTGAGCAAGGCCGACCTCCTGCCGCACGTCCCGTTCTCGGTCGAGGCGGCGATCGCCGACGCGCGCGCGGTGCGCGGCGACCTCGAGGTCATGAGGCTCTCCGCGCACACGGGCGAGGGGCTCGACCGCTGGCTCGACTGGCTGCGCGGGCAGCTGGCGCAGGTGCGCGGCGAGGCGGCGACGCGCGTGCGCATGCCGTCGGGCGCGGGGCTGCCGGCCACGCCGGCGACGGTCGCGCCCCGGGGCTGACGGATGCTCCGCCGCGACGTCCGTCGCCTGCTCGTCACGGGGCGGGTCCAGGGGGTCGGCTTCCGGCCGTTCGTCGCGCGCACCGCGACGGCGCTCGGCGTCGACGGCTGGGTGCGCAACGACGGCGAGGGGGTGACGATCGTCGCCGCGGGGCTGCCGAGCGTGCTCGATCGGTTCGAGCGCCTCGTGCGCGAGACGGTCCCCGCACCCGGACGCGTCGACGCGCTGGCGCGCCTCGCCGACGGCGCCGCGCCGCTCCCCGGCTTCGTGATCGCCGAGAGCGCGACGGCCGGACCGCGCACGCAGGAGTGCGCGCCCGACTTCGCGCCCTGCGCCGAGTGCCTGAGCGAGCTCGCGGGGACGGGGCGCCGGGCCGGCTACGCGCACATCGCCTGCAGCGCCTGCGGGCCGCGCCACGCGATCACGACCGAGCTGCCGTTCGACCGGGCGCGCACGTCGATGGCGCCCTTCCGCCCGTGCGCCGACTGCGCCCGCGAGTACGCCGACCCGCGCGACCGTCGCTTCCACGCGCAGCTCATTTCGTGTCCCGCGTGCGGCCCTCGCCTCGCCTTCACCGACATGGCGGGGGGCGAGCGGGCGGGCGGGCCGGATGCGCTCGCCGCGTGCGCGCGCGCGATCGACGAGGGCGCGATCGTCGCCGTCAAGGGGATCGGCGGCTTCCTCCTCGTCTGCGACGCGACGCGCGGCGACGTCGTCCAGTCGCTCCGCGCGCGCAAGCACCGGCCGACCAAGCCGCTCGCGGTGCTCGTGCACGACCTGGCGATGGCGGAGCGGCACTGCGACGTGCGCGAGGACGAGGCGGCGGCGCTGCGGTCGCCGGCGGCGCCGATCGTCGTCTGCGCGCTCGGCGAGGCGACGACGCTCCCCGTCGGCGCCCTCGCCCCCGGGCTCGACGCGCTGGGGATCATGCTCCCGGCGTCGCCGCTGCTCTGGCTCCTGAGTCGTGCGCTCGGACGCCCGCTCGTCGCGACGAGCGCGAACGTGAGCGGCTCGCCGACGCTCCACCGCGAGGTCGACGTGCTCGCGCTGCTGGGCGGGGTGGCCGACGCGATACTCGCCGACGACCGCCCGATCCTCGTCCCGGCCGACGACAGCGTGCTGCGCTTCACGCCGGAGGCGCGCGCGAGGATCGTGCTGCGGCGCGGCCGCGGCCTCGCCCCGGCGCCGTGCCGGGGCGCCTTCGTCGCGGCGACCAGGCCCGCCGTGCTCGCCCTCGGTGCCCACATGAAGGCGGCCTTCACGCTCGGCGGCGACGGTGTCGCCTGGCAGGGTCAGTACCTCGGCGATCTCGAGTCGGACGAGTCCGAGGCCGCGTACGCGCGCGCCCTCGCCCACGCGCGCGCGGTCACGCGCGCGACGCCGCGCATCGTCGCCAGCGACGCCCACCCGGGCTACGCGACGACGCGGCTCGCGCACCGCCTCGCGCTCGTCGAGGGGGTGACGCACCGCACCGTCTGGCACCATCGCGCGCACCTCCTCGCGCTGCTGGCCGAGCACGGGCGCGCGGGTGCCCCCGAACCGGTGCTCGGCCTCGTCTGGGACGGGACGGGGATGGGCGAGGACGGGACGCTCTGGGGCGGCGAGTTCCTGCTCGCCGACGGCGGCGCGATCGCGCGCGTCGGGCATCTCGCGCCGATCCCGATGCCCTTCGGCGACCGGATGGCGCGCGAGCCACGCCTCGCCGCGTTCGCCTACGGCGCGCACTCGGGCGCGCTCGACGCGGCGGCGGCGGCGCTCTTCACCGAGGACGAATGGCACCGTGCGCAGCTCGCGCGTCGTCTCGTGACCGCGCAGGCCGGGCGCTGGACGTCGAGCATGGGCCGCCTCTTCGACGCGGCGGCCGCGCTCCTCGGCCTCGGTTCGCATGCGAGCCACGAGGGCGACGCCGCGCTCCGCCTCGAGGCGCTCGCGCAGCGGGCGGCGGCGGCGTCGCCCGGCCCGTTCCCGCACCTCGAGGCGCTGGTGCGCGACGATGGCGTGGTGCACGGCGCGCTCCTGCTCGAGCGCGTCGTCGCCGAGCGGGCGGCGGGACGGGACGCCGCCGCGATCGCGTGGCGGCTCCACGACGCCCTCGCGGCGATCGCGTGGCGCATGGCGGCCGCGCAGGGCGTGCGCACGGTCGGGGCCACCGGCGGCTGCTGGCAGAACGCGCTCCTCGTCGATCGTCTCCTCGCCCGCGCGCCCGCCGGCGCGACGGTGCTCCTCCATCGCGAGCTCCCGCCGAACGACGAGAACGTCGCCTTCGGCCAGTTCGTCGCCGTCGCGCTCGACGCGCGCCACCCGCTCGCCGCGCCGGTCGCGGCGGCCCCCGTCCCGTCCTGAGGCAGCGAAAAACCATGTGTCTCGCCATCCCCGGCCTCGTCACCGCCATCGAGCACCGTTTCGACGGCACCGTCCGCATCGCCAAGGTGCGGTTCGGCGGCATCGTGAAGGAGGCATCGCTCGAGATGCTCCCCGCGGCGCAGGTGGGCGACTACGTCCTCGTGCACGTCGGCGTCGCGATCAGCCGGGTCGACGAGGCGGAGGCGAAGCAGGTCTTCCGCTACCTCGAGGAGATCGGCGAGCTCGACGAGCTCGTGCCGCTGCAGGACGACACCGCACCGCACGCGCGCCAGGGGGCGCCGGGGGCCGCATGAAGTTCCTCTCCGAGTTCCGCGATCCCGCGCTCGTCGAGCGCCTCGTCGACGAGCTGCACAAGGTCGCGCGCGGCGAGTGGACGCTGATGGAGGTCTGCGGCGGGCAGACGCACTCGCTCGTCAAGAACGGGCTGATGGAGCTCCTCCCGCCCGGCGTGCGCATGGTCCACGGCCCCGGGTGCCCGGTGTGCGTGACGCCGGTGCCGCTGATCGACCTCGCGGTGCGGCTCGTGCTCGAGCACGGCGCGACCGTCTTCAGCTTCGGCGACATGCTCCGCGTCCCGGGGACGGCGCACTCGCTCGCGCAGGCCAAGGCGGCGGGCGGCGACGTGCGCGTCGCCTACAGCCCGCTCGAGGCGGTGCAGTTCGCGCAGGCCAACCCGACGCGGCAGGTGGTCTTCTTCGCCGTCGGCTTCGAGACGACGGCGCCGGCGAACGCGCTCGCGCTGGTGCACGCGCACCGGCTCGGGCTCCGCAACTTCTCGCTCCTCGCCAGCCAGGTGCTCGTGCCGCCGGCGATCGCGGCGGTGCTGTCCGATCCCGCCTCGCGCATCCAGGGCTTCCTCGCCGCGGGGCACGTCTGCACGATCATGGGGCTCGACGAGTACGCCCCGATCGTCGACCGCTTCCGCGTGCCGATCGTGGTGACCGGCTTCGAGCCCGTCGACCTGCTGCACGGCATCCTCATGACGGTCCAGCAGCTCGAGCGCGGCGAGGCGCGGCTCGAGAACCAGTACGCGCGCGTCGTGCGCCCCGAGGGCAACCCCGACGCGCGGCGCGTGCTGCGCGAGGTCTTCCGCGTCGCCGACCGCGAGTGGCGCGGGATCGGCGTGGTCCCGCAGTCGGGGCTCGAGGTGCGCGAGGAGTACGCCGACTTCGACGCCAAGGTGCGGTTCGGCCTCGAGGACGCCCCCGAGGCCACCGACAGCGGGTGCATCGCGGGGCTCGTGCTCACCGGGCAGGCGCGGCCGACGGAGTGCCCGCACTTCGGGACGACGTGCACGCCGCTCACCCCCGTCGGCGCGCCGATGGTCTCGAGCGAGGGGGCGTGCGCGGCCTATCATCACGTCGCGCTCTCGCCGGTGCAGCTCGTGCGCGGGGGGCGGCATGGCTGAGGTGTCGCAGGCGCCGCTGCGCATGACGCTCTCCTGCCCCGCGCCCTCGGGCGACGGCGGGCACGTGGTGATGGGGCACGGCGCGGGGGGGCTCCTCTCGCAGCAGCTGCTCGAGCGGTCGGTCTTCCGCCGCTTCGCCAACCCCGACCTCGACCGTCGCCACGACGGTGCGGTGCTCGCGTTCGCGGGACCGGTCGCCTTCAGCACCGACGGCTACGTCGTCTCGCCGATCGAGTTCCCGGGCGGCACCATCGGCGAGCTGGCGGTGCACGGGACGATCAACGACCTCGCGATGTGCGGCGCGATGGCCGAGGTGCTGTCGCTGGGGCTGATCCTCGAGGAGGGGCTGCCGCTGTCGACGCTCGACCGCGTGCTCGCGGCGGCGGCGGACGCGTGCGCGGCGTCCGGGGTGCGCGTCGTCACCGGCGACACCAAGGTGGTCGAGCGCGGCAAGGGCGACGGCATCTACGTGACCACATCGGGGATCGGCACCGTCCATCCGCGCGCGGCGATCGGCGCGACCCGGCTCCGCGCGGGCGACGTGCTCCTCGTCAACGCGCCGATCGCGTCGCACGGGATCGCGATCATGAGCGTGCGCGAGGGGATCGCGTTCGAGACGAGCGTGACGAGCGACACGCGCCCGCTGCACCACGTGGTCCGCGCGCTGCTCGACGCGTGCGGCGAGGGGGTGCACTGCCTGCGCGACGCGACGCGCGGCGGGCTGGGGGCGGTGCTCGCCGAGCTCGCGCAGCAGGGCGGGGTGGGGATGCGCGTCCGGCAGGCGGCGCTCCCGATGCTCGAGGAGGTCGAGGGCGCGTGCGAGCTCCTCGGCCTCGACCCGCTCTACGTCGCGAACGAGGGGGTCTTCGTCGCCGCGGTCGACGCGTCGTGCGCCGATGCCGCGCTCGCGGCGATGCGTGCGAGTCCCGGCGGCGAGGCCACGGTGGCGATCGGCACCGTCACCGACGCGGCCGACGGGCTGGTGCGGCTCGAGAGCGCGATCGGCGGGACGCGCATCGTCCACCTCCCGCCGGGGGAGCAGCTCCCCCGCATCTGCTGAGCGGCGCGATGCGCGGCTTCCGCGGCGACCCGCGCTCGCCGTTCCTCGCACCACGCGGCGTCGCCACCGACGGCACCGCGCTCGTCGTCGCCGACACGGGGCAGAACCGCGTCTTCGTCTGGCACCGCATCCCCGAGACCGAGACGGCCCCCGCCGACGCGATCCTCGGCCAGCGCTCGGCCGACGGCACCGCGCGCAACGGCGGCGGTGCCGCGGGACGCGACACGCTCCACTACCCGAGCGGCGTCTGGACCGACGGCACGCGCCTCGTCGTCGCCGACGCGTGGAACCACCGCGTGCTGCTCTGGCACGCGCTCCCGCACGGCATGGCCCCGCCGGCGGACGTGGTGCTCGGGCAGGGCGACGGCGCGGGCGCCCTCCCGAATCGCGGCGGCGTCGGCCGCCCCCCGACCGACGCGAGCTGCTACTGGCCGTACGGCGTCGCGGGCGACGGCGACACGCTCTGGGTCGCCGACACCGGGAACCGGCGCGTGCTGCGCTGGTCGGCGTGGCCGAGGCACGACGGCGCTCCCGCCGACGGCGTGGTCGGGCAGGCGACACTGCACGCGCGTGACTACGACCTCGCGGGGACGTGCTGGCCATACGCGGCGCGCCCCACGCCGCAGGGCGGTCTCGTCGTCACCGACACGGGGGCCTTCCGCGTGCTGCACTGGGACGATGCGCGCTCGGCGCTCGCCGGCGCGCCGCCCGACCTCGTGCTCGGCCAGGGCGACCTCGCGGGGAACCTCCAGAACCGCGGGCGGCTCCGCCCATGGGCGGCGTCGCTCAACTGGTGCTACGACGCCGTGCGCCTCGCCGACGGGCGGCTCGTCGTCGCCGACACGGGGAACTGCCGCCTCCTCGGCTTCGACGCGCTCCCGGCGACGCACGGGGCGCCCGCCGATGCGCTCTACGGCCAGCCCGGCTTCGAGACGATCGGCGAGGTGGCCCACCCGGAGCTCGTCCCCGACGGCGCCTACTGGCCGTTCGCCCTCGCGGTCGCCGGTGACAGATTGTGCGTCGCCGACACGGGGAACCACCGTGTCCTGATCGGGGCCTGCGACGACGTGTGCGCCCCGGCGCCCCTCGTCGCCGCCTGACCGCCGCATGCTCCTCCTTCTCGCCACCGCGCTCGCCCTCGGCATGCTCCACACCGTCGCGCCCGACCATCTCGCGGCGGTGGTCGTCTTCGTGAGCCGGCGCCCGCACTGGCGCGACGCGGCGCGCTACGGCGCGCGCTGGGGGCTCGGGCACTCGCTCACGATCGCCGTCGTGGGCGGCCTCGCGGTGCTCGCGGCGGTGCGGATCCCCGAAGCGCTCGAACCGCGGCTCGAGCAGGCCGTGGGGGTGATGCTGGTGATCCTCGGCGTGCTCGCGTGGCGGCGGGGCGCGGGCGACACGCCGGCGACCGCGGCCGAACGCACGTCGACGCACGACCACGGCCACGCGCACGACGAGGCCGGGGGCGCGCTCCTCGGGATCGGGATGATGCACGGCCTCGCGGGCTCCGGGGCGCTCGTCGCCGCGCTCCCGGCGGCGACCGCGCAGTCGCCGGCGCAGGCGGTGGGCTATCTCGCGAGCTTCGGCCTCGGGACGATCGTCGCGATGGCGGCGCTCGCCGTCGCGCTCGGGGGGGCCCTGCGCCTCGCGACGCATCGCGCCGCGGCGCTCCAGCGCGGCGTCGTGCGCGCGGCGGCGGCGGCGAGCGTCGCGGTCGGCGTCTGGTGGTTCGTCGCGGCGATGGGGTGACCGGCGGCAACCCGGCGCGGCGACCCGCGCTCGGGGCGGTGGTGACGCGCGCGGGTCAGCCCGTCTCGCCGACCTTGAAGTGCGGGTTCTCGACGACGCCGAGGACGTTGCCGAACGGGTCGCGAACGGCGCCGATCTTCACGCCCGAGCCGACGTCCTGGATCGGCTCGTGGTCGTGCGCCCCGAGGTCGAGCAGGCGCGCGTAGGTGGCGTCCGCGTCGCCGACCCCCCAGAACGCGACCCCCGCCGCGTCGCGCTCGGCCGGCGCGTCGGGCTCGGGGACCAGCCCCAGCTCGAAGCCGCCGACGTCGAAGCCGACGTAGAAGTCCTCGTCGAAGTACGGCGCCCGCTCGAGGACCTCGGCGTACCACGCCTTGGCCTTCGCGAGGTCGGGCACCGCGTAGACGACGGTGCGCAGGCCGCGGAACGAGGTGTTCGATCCGGTCATGGATGTCGTGCTCCGTTCGAGGGGCTGCAAAAGCTAGCGCGCGTCCGCTCGCGCATGCCGGGCGGTGCCGGCG